>Ga0181526_10000284_pt1 | contig 55404 bp, 52 predicted proteins | sample PEATcosm2014_Bin_35_FD_119750 | JGI IMG/M metagenome (GOLD analysis project Ga0181526, IMG submission 119750) | Peatland microbial communities from MTU Mesocosm Facility, Houghton, MI, USA - PEATcosm2014_Bin06_30_metaG | ecosystem: Environmental > Terrestrial > Soil > Wetlands > Peat | place... | reverse complement strand
TGGGCTGCAACCCGCAGCGCAGCCGGACAACGGAAACCGTCTGACGACAAAGACGAAGGTTCCCGGTATCTGGCTTACAAGCTTAGACCAACCAGCCAACAAAAGGTTGCGGTAGGAGCTAGATAGAGTATTTCCCGGCCCTCGCCATATGTCCGGCCACCTCGCGCCCCAGTGCGATCGTGTCCGCGGGGTCGTGCTTCGCCAGTCGCCGCAGGATCGCCATCTGGGTCCGCAAGGTGTCCCCCTCGGCTGCCGCGGCCAGCACCCTGCGCGCAGCCAGTTCTACTGTATCCATGGACTTGGCGGCGTACAGCCGGGCCAGCGCCACCGGGATCGCCGCGGCGGCCGCCGGGCCCTTGGCCGTTATCTTGTCCGACCGCAATATCGCGCTCTCCATGGTCGACACCTCAATAATCATGTCGGCCAGCGCACCCATCACCTCCTGCTCGTCGGCCAGCCTGGTGCTGAACCTCTGCGTGGCCACACCCGCCGCAAACAGCGTCAACTTCTTGGCGTTCGCCAGCAACTCGTGCTCGGCAGCCAGTGGCCCTTCGCGTTCTTCCTTCGGCGCGGGGCCGGCCATCACTTCGTCCATCAGCGCCTTGATCGCCGGCAACAGGGCCAGCTTGCCCGCGACCGCCGACTTCAGAATCCACCCGCTGATAATCAGCCGGTTGATCTCGTTCGTCCCCTCGAAGATGCGGTTGATCCTCGAATCGCGATAGTGGCGCTCCGCCGGATACTCCTCCACGTAGCCATAGCCCGCGTAGATCTGGACGACATGATCGACGACGTTGTCCAGCATCTCCGACACCCACACCTTCACAATCGAGCACTCGACCGCGTACTCCCCGATTATGTCTTGGACTATTCCGGCCCGCTTCTGAATCTCGGCTCCGTCGCCCTTGCCCACGCCCGCCAGTGCCGCATCGATCATCCCAATCGTCCGGTAGCACAGCGCCTCACCCGCGAAGATGCCCGCCGCGCAGTCGGCAATCTTCTCCTGGATCAGCCCGAACTCGCATATCGCCTTGCCGAACGCTTTGCGTTCCTTCGCGTAGCGGATGCCGTTGTTCAGCGCAGTCTTGGCCGCGCCCAGCGCGGTCGCGCCCAGCTTGTACCGCCCAATATTCAGAATGTTGAACGCAATGTGGTGCCCCTTGCCCACTTCGCCCAGCAGGTTCGCCGCCGGCACCCTACAGTCCGCTAGCACTAGCGGACAGGTGGAAGATCCGCGGATGCCCAGCTTGTGCTCCTCCGCGCCCACGGTGAAACCCGGTGTGCCTTTTTCAATCAGAAACGCCGTCAACTTCTCGTCCGTCGTCCCCGGCACCGCGCACTTGGCGAACACGGTAAACAGGTCGGCCATGCCCGCGTTGGTGATCCACATCTTCTCGCCGTTCAGCGTGTACGTCGTCCCATCGGCCGAGAGCACCGCGCGCGTTCGCGCATTCAGGGCATCCGATCCCGAAGTGGACTCCGACAACGCATACGCGCCAACGTACTCGCCCGTCGCCAGCTTGGGCAGGTACTTCCGCTTCTGCTCCGCCGTGCCATACCACACCAGCGGCAGCGTCCCAATGCCCACATGCGCTGAAAAAATCACGCAGAAGCTGCCCTGCTTGCCGATATTCTCCGACACGATGGCCGAGGTGACCTTGTCCATCTCCAGGCCCCCGTATTCCTCCGGAATATCGACCGAAGTCAGTCCCAACTCGCTAGCCTCACGAATCAATCGCCGCGTTACCGCAAAGTCCTTCGCCTCAATCGCATCGTGCGCCGGCAGCGTTTCGTTGGTGGCAAAGTCAGCGGCGGTCTGCGCAATCTGCCGCTGCTCCTCGCTGAAGTCCTCCGGAAAGAAGCAATCAGCAGCCGTCGCATCCGAAATAAGAAACGCCCCACCGGGAATGCGCTTCGTGGGAGTAAGTGGTGCAGTCAGCGTGGCCATGGTGTTACCTCGATCTGAGCCCATAGTACGACGGTTTGATCGGGAATCGGTTTGGACTTAGGAAACCTTCAGCCCCGCGGCCTTCGCCAGCTTCGCCTGCCGCTCATCGAACGTCCAGAACTGTTCCGCTTTCAGCTCCAGCGCGGCCGCCACGTGGAGCGAGTCCAGCGTCCGAGTGCCCAGCTCTGCCACATAGGTCCGCGCCAGCGTCGCGGCTTTGGTGAACGCAGCCTCAGGAAAACCGGTGAGGGCCCAAACACCTGCAGCGCAGTCGCGAGATAACTCCTGATAGACGCGATTGGCCCGCGCGTCCGCCATACGTCCTTGAAAAACCTGCCGGGCGATTGCGTGAGATATCTCAACCTCGTGAAAAGGCGTGAACCATAGTCGAGGATGCTGCGACAGGCGGCGCACTACCTCAGGCGTATGCACGTCTGTCACATAAACTGAGACAAGAAAACTCGAATCGGCGTAGACGCTCAAAAGCGATCTTCCCGGTCTTTAATCAGGTCGCCCACCGCGTTGAAGACCTGATCTCCAAAAATGTCTTTGAGACGTGCCGCGAAATCAGGCCATTCGACTTCCTTAGGAGCTTCATTCTCCGGCACAATCCGCCCGATCACCCGATTCCGGTCGCGCAACTCGATCGACTTGCCCTGGCGCAGCAGTGTCTTCAACTTCTTGGTGTCCCGCAACCCGCGCATGTTCACAGTCGGCATGGAGATATTGTGTCACAAAATGTGTCACATCGCAATTGAGCCACACCGACCTCTCAAGTCACCTCAAAGATCCCCGCAGCGCCCATGCCACCGCCGACGCACATGGTCACCATGCCGTATTTCGCGCCGCGCCGCGGCATTTCGCGGAGCAGGGAAGCGGTGAGCTTCGCGCCGCTACACCCCAGTGGATGCCCCAGCGCAATCGCCCCGCCATTCACATTGACCCTCGCCGGATCCATCCCCAGCAGTTTGATCACCGCCAGCGTCTGCGCCGCGAACGCCTCGTTCAGCTCGATCAGCCCGATGTCCTCAAGCGACAGCCCCGCCATCTTCAGCGCCTTTGGCACCGCGAACACTGGCCCAATCCCCATCTCCTCCGGATCGCATCCCGCCGTCGCAAACGCAATCAGCCTGCCCATCGCCGGAATCCCAAGCTGAGCCGCCCGCTCCGCCGACATCACCACTGCTGCCGCCGCGCCATCCGACATCTGCGACGAATTCCCCGCCGTCACCGTCCCGCTGGCGTGAAACACCGGCTTCAACTTGGCGAGTGCTTCCAATGATGTATCCGCCCGCGGGCCTTCATCCACTCTAAGAACCGACTCAGCCGCTTTCGCCTTGCCCTTCGCATCCATCACCGTATTCGTAACCGGAACCGGCACAATCTCATCCTCGAACCGTCCCGCAGCCATCGCAGCCAGCGCCTTCTGGTGCGACTCAAGGGCGAACGCATCCATCTTCTCGCGCGTAATCCCGTAATGCTTCGCCACCCGCTCCGCCGTCAGTCCCATCGACAGGTACGACCCCGGATAGCTCTCCACCAGCCACGGATTCAGCGAAGGCTTGTTGCCCCCCATCGGCACAAACGACATGCTCTCCACGCCGCCCGCCACAATTGCGTCCGCGCCGCCGCCGCGAATCCGATCGACTGCCATTGCAATCGATTGCAATCCCGACGAGCAGAACCGGTTAATCGTCATCGCCGAACTTTCCACCGGCAGCCCCGCACGAAAGCTCGCCACCCGCGCCACGTTCAGCCCCTGCTCCGCCTCCGGCATCGCGCAGCCCAGGATCACATCCTCAATCTCCGACCGGTCAAGCTGCGTCACCCGCTCCAGCGCCCCATTGATCGCATACGCCGCCAGATCGTCCGGCCGCGTCGTCCGCAGCGCTCCCCGCGGCGCCTTCCCCACCGCCGTCCGTACCGCCGCCGCAATCACTACATCCCGCATACTGCAGCCCTCGAACCTCGAACCTCGACTAATTCCTCAGCGGCTTGCCGGTCTTCAGCGTAAACGCAATCCGCTCCTGTGTCTTCTTCTCGCCGCACAGCGACAGAAACGCCTCGCGCTCCAAATCCAGCAGATACTGCTCGCTCACCAGCGTCCCCGGCTGCACCTTCCCGCCGCACAGCGCATACGCCGCCCAGTTCGCCACTTTCATATCGTGGTCGCTGATGAACCCGCCTTCATGCATCGTCCACACCGCCAGCTTCAGCGTCGCCAGCACGCTCTCTCCAGGCAAAGGAATATCCGTGCGCGCCAGTGGAGGCGAGTAGCCCGCATCGGCAATCGCCTTCGCCGTCAAACTCGCGTCGGTCAGCAGCCGCGCGCGGTTCATCGTGATGGCATCGGCCGGCCGCAACAGCCCTAGCGCCCGCGCGTCGGCAGCCGAGGTCGACACCTTCGCCATTGCAATCGTCTCGAAGTTCTTCTTCAGCGCCTCAAACACCACCAGCTCATCGCCGCGCAGATCCGTCCGCCCAGCCGCATCCAGCGCCCGCAGCAGCATCTCCTTGCACCCGCCGCCCGCAGGAATCAGTCCGACGCCGGCCTCCACCAGCCCCATATACAGCTCTGCATGCGCATGCCGCGCGGCCCCGTGCAGTGCAATCTCCACGCCGCCGCCCAGGCACATGCCATACGGCGCCACCACCACCGGCCGCGGGCATAGCTTGATCGCCTGGGTCATGTTCTGGAAGGCGCGTATGGCCAGTTCAATCTCATCCCACTCGCCATCCTGCATCGTCAGCAGGAGCTGCATCAGGTTTGCGCCGACAGAAAAATTCGCCCCTTCGCCGGTGATGACGAACGCCTCAAAATCCGCGACCTGCTGGCCCGCGGGCTTCAGCGTCTGCGCAATCAGCGACACGATGTCGTCGCCCAGCGCGTTCATCTTGGAGTGCAGTTCAATCGCCGCCACGCCGTTGCCCAGGTCGACGACCGACGCACCGGCATTCTTCCGCACCACCCCGCGCGCAGCTTTGATCGCCGCCAGGCTGGCGGTCCCTTCCGGCGCAACCACCGGCTTGTACGCACCGCTCACCGCATCGAAGAACAGCCGCCCCGACGGCACCGACGCGTCGTCCTTAAACCACGTCTCCCCTACCGCCAGCAGCCGCTCCACATTCGCCGCAATCGGAGCCCCTGCCGCACGCATCTTCTCCGTAGTCGCGCGCACGCCTGCCGCGTCCCACATCTCGAACGGCCCCAGCTCCCAGTTAAAGCCGGTCTTCATCGCCGTATCGATCTCGACGATGCTCGCCGCAATCGGGTTCGGCATTGGCGGCACGCGATTGGCCGCATACGTGAACAGCTCCGTCAGCAGCGGCCAGTAGAATGCCGCAGCCTTATCCCTCCTCACATCGCCATGCAGCAACTGCGCGATGCGCGCCCCAGCCGGCTCGACACTCTTCGCCATCTCCAGCGCGGGGAACTTCGGCCGCTCGCTGGGCCGGTACTCCAGCGTCTTCCAATCCAGCGCCAGCCGCACATCGCGGCCCTGCTCATCCTTACCAGCCTTCTTGTAAAAGCCCTGTTGCGTCTTGTCGCCCAGCCATTTGCGCTGGTACATGGCCGCGGCAAATCCCGGCAGCACCACATCCGCCCGCTCGTCGCCAATCTCCTTCGCCTTGGGCGCAAAGTTGGCCGCCACATGCACCAGCACATCCAGGCCCACCAGGTCGCCCAGCCGGAACGTGCCTGTCTTCGGCCAGCCCAGCGCCGCCCCGGTCAGCACGTCCACCTCTTCAATCGTCAGCCCCTGCTCCATCATCAGGCGCATCGCGTTCAGCATGTGGAACGTGCCAATGCGGTTGGCAATAAAGTTGGGCGTATCGTTCGCGCGCACCACCGCCTTGCCCAGCCGCTGGTCGCAAAACTTCGCGATCACGGCCATGTCCGCGGCGTCCGTCTCCGGCGTCGCGATAATCTCCAGCAGCCGCATATACCGCGGCGGATTGAAAAAATGTGTGCCGAACCAGTGCCGCCGCAACTCCTCCGGCATCCCTGCCACAATGCTCGCCACTGGCAGCCCAGAGGTGTTGGTGGTGACGATCGTCCCCGGCTTGCGATGCGCCCCCACCTTCGCCAGCAGCGCGCGTTTGATGTCGAGATTCTCCGCCACCGCCTCGACGATCCAGTCGCACTCGGCGATCCGCGCCATGTCGTCGTCGAAGTTGCCCAGCGTAATCAGCCGCGCCGACTCAAGCGTGTAAAACGCCGCCGGCTTCGACTTCTTCAGCCCATCCAGCGCAGCCAGCGTTAGCTTGTTCCGCGCAACTGGCCCCGCATCGGCAGCCGTATCCGGAGGCACCATGTCCAGCAGGACCACGGGCAATCCCGCATTCGCAATGTGCGCGGCGATCCGCGACCCCATCGTCCCCGCGCCCAGTACCGCGACCCTGCGAATCTGCTTCATCGGTATCGCACCCCAGCGCGAAAACCTTTAGACGCTGCAAGACTATGGAATGGCTTGCCTTCCGTCAAATGACGTCAGGCCGATCTTTTCCCCCGGTGTCTGGCCCCACCCGGTCGCACATCCGGTATTGTTAACTTGCCTCATTCTTTTAGAGGGAGGATTCCTTTCGTGCGAATACGTCGTCTGGTCGGCATAGTGTTGGCGTTTGCAGTGGGTTGGGGAGCTGCCGCACGCGCGCAGAGCCCTGCGAGCATGGCGCAGTACCTCGCCGGCTTTGAGAAGAAGACCACCGTAAAGGTGCTACCCAACGGCCTCACGCTGATCGTCTGCGAGCGGCCGGAGGCGCCCGTCTTCAGCTATTACACGCTGGTCGACGCGGGCTCGGCCGACGATCCGCAGGGCGCCAGCGGCCTGGCCCACATGTTCGAGCACATGGCCTTCAAGGGCACCGACCAGATCGGCACCACCGACTATCCCGCGGAGAAGGTCGCGCTGGCCAAGGTCGAGATCGCCTACGCCGACTATGACGCCGAGTTCCGCAAACTCGTCGGTCAGGACCCCGCCAGGCTGGCGGAACTCAAGAAGGTCTTCGAGGACGCGCAGGCCGCCGCGGAGAAATACGTCGTCCCCAACCAGTTCGCCGAGCTGGCCGAGCAGAACGGCGCGGTCGATCTGAACGCGTCCACCGAGGAAGACTCAACCCAGTTCTTCTGGAGCATGCCCGAGAACCGCCTGGAGCTGTGGGCCTACATGGAAAGTGGGCGCATTGCCCACCCGGTGGAGCGCGAGTTCTACAAGGAGCGCGACGTGGTGCAGGAAGAGCGCCGCATGCGCATCGACTCCAACCCCATCGGCGCTATGGTGGAGCAGTTCCTCGCCACCGCCTACGTGGCCCACCCTTATGGCCGCTCCGGCGTCGGCTGGGAGAGCGAGATCAGCCAGGTCAACGCGACCGAGGCTGAAGCCTTCCACAAGAAGTACTACGTGCCGGCGAACATCGTCATCGCTGTGGTTGGCGATATCAAGGCCGCCGATGCGATACCAATGCTGACCAAGTATTTTGGCCCCATCCCCGCCGGCCCCAAACCCGAGCCGATGACCACCATCGAGCCGGCCCAGTTTGCCGAGAAGTCGGTCACCATTCGCGAGGCAGCGCAGCCCTTCTACCTTGAGGGCTATCACCGTCCCGACTACCGCGATCCCGACGACTCGGTCTACAACGCCATCTCCGACATCCTCTCCAATGGCCGCACCGCGCGCCTCTACAAGAGCCTGGTGCGCGACCAGAAGATCGCCGCCGACTCCGAGGGTTTCAGCGGATTCCCCGGCCAGAAGTATCCCGGCCTGTTCGCCTTCTACGCCGTGCCCGTGCCCGGCCACACGCCCGACGAGATGCGCGACGCCATCCACAAGGAGATCGACAAGCTGAAGACGAGCGACGTCACCGACCAAGAGTTGGAGATGTTCAAGACCCGCGCGCGCGCCGGTCTATTGCGCGGCCTGGCCGATAACGAGGGCCTCGCCCAGCAGCTTGCCGAGTACCAGACCCGCTACGGCGACTGGCGCGAACTCTTCCGCGAGCTGGACCGGATCGACAAAGTGACCAAAGGCGATGTTCGCCGCGTAGCCAGCAAGGTCTTCGTGGAGAGCAATCGGACCACCACCAGCATCATCTTCACGCCACCCGCGCAACCCGCCGTGGAAGACGCCGGAGGTGCAGAATGAACATGATCTCGACTAAGTTCACGACTAGGTTCAAGACACGTACAGCCCTCGCCGCCGCAGCTTGCATGCTGGTCTTTGCGATGCAATTCGCGCAGGCTCAGACTGCGCCCGCGGCCAAGTCCGACGCCTCTCCTGCACAGGCCGAGCCGTGGACCGCAATCCCCATCCCGCCGCTGCACGCCTTCAAACCCCAGCAGCCGAAGCGGATCGAGCTGTCCAACGGCCTCGTCCTCTTCCTGCAGGAAGACCACGAACTCCCATTCATTGACGGCTCGATCCTGATCCGTGGCGGAAGCCGCGACGAACCCGCTGCCAAGACCGGCCTGGTCTCGCTCTACGGCGAGGCCTGGCGCACCAGCGGCACAGCCACTACCAGCGGCGACGCGCTCGACACCGAGCTCGCCCAGAAGGCAGCCAGCATCGAAACCGGCGGAGGCGGCGCGACCACCAGCGTCGATTGGGGCAGCTTCAAGCAGGACTTCGACACCGTCTTCGGCGAAGCCGTCGATCTGTTGCTTCATCCGGCGTTCAAGCCCGACAAGCTCGCGCTCGCCCAGCGCGGCATGTTCACCAGCATCTCGCGCCGCAACGACGAACCCGACTCCATCGCCGGCCGTGAGTCTGCCAAACTCGTCTACGGCAAGGACAGCCCGCTCGCCCGCCAGGCCGAATACGCCACCGTGGCCGCCGTCACTTTGGACGACCTGAAGGCGTGGCACGACCGCACCGTCGTCCCCAACGGCATCATCGTCTCGGTCGAAGGCGACTTCGACTCGGCCGCCATGGAAGCCAAGCTGCGCAAGGTCTTCGAGCCGATGTCGCGTGGCGAAGCCATCCCGCCGCTGAAGGCCGACTTTCCCGGCCCGCCGCCCGGCGTCTACTTCGCCGACAAGGAAGACGTAAATCAATCCACGGTGGAGATCCTCGGCCTGGGCACGGAGCGCAGCAATCCCGACTACTACGCCCTCAGCGTCATGAACGAGGTCTTCTCCGGAGGCTTCGGCTCGCGCGTCGTCCAGTATGTTCGCACCAAGCTTGGCCTCGCCTACGACGTCGGCGGCAGCTATGGCGCGGACTACGACCACCCCGGCGTCTTCCGCAGCGAGGTCGGCACCAAGAGTGTGACCACTGTAGCCGCGACCAACGCCGTGCTCGAAGAGATCGGCCGACTCAAAACCGTGCCTCCGACGCCGGCGGAGTTGCGCAAGGCCAAGGACCAGGTGATGAACTCGTTCATCTTCCGTTATGACACGCCGGAAAAGACTCTGAACGAGCAAGTTGTCCTTGCGTTCTACGGCTACCCGCCGGACTTCCTCGAGAAATACAAGGACGGAGTCGAGCGCGTTACCTCCGCCGACGTCAGCCGCGTGGCGAACAAGTACATCGACGTGTCGAAGCTGGCGATCCTGGTCGTAGGCAACAAGGCCGAGATTAAGCCCCCGCTCTCCAGCCTGGGCAAGGTCACGGACCTGGACATCACCATCCCGCCGCCGCCCGGCAAGCCCGCGCGGTAGCGGAAGCTAATTTTCGTCGAGCACTTTGAAGATATCGGCAAGCACGAGGACGACGGGCGTCTCCGGAACCCTCATTTCGCCTGTGGTCTGCTCGATTGTGGTCGCCCCCGAGCAGATCATGACGCTGCGGGTAGCCGGGTCGACGACCCACACTGCCGAGACTCCCATCTCCAGAAAATCGCGCACCCGCTCGCGCGTCCGCAGCATAGTGTCTTCCGGAGAGAGTACTTCTATGCAAAGCAGCGGCGGCTGCGCCACAATCTGCTCCCTGGGTGCGTCCTTACGCAAGACGCAAACATCGGGAACCCGGAATCGGGTCGCGCTCACCTGTACTCGTAACTCAGAACGTGCCGTGACATAAGCGGCATTTTCCGGCTGGCACAGCAGAAAAACAAAACGAGACTGAAGATCGGCGTGATCGCGTTCTCCCAAATTTCTCTCCCGTACCTCCCCGTCCACATAATCGCGGTCAGGGCGATAACTCCTGCGAAGATACTCATTGACCGGAACAACTGTGCTCGTCGCCATCGGAACCTCGCTTGCTATCAATTATGCTCTCACCCTCCAATGGAGCCAACACCCTTCGCCGTGAGAAGATAGCGGGCATGGAAGTATCCGGTTTCGCAGTAGCGATCATGGCCGCGGGCAAGGGCACGCGGCTCAAAAGCAAGCGGCCCAAAGTGTTGCACGAGGTGGGTGGGCGCGCTCTCCTGTTGCACGTCATCGCGGCGGCCAGGACGCTGGTCCGCGCTGAAGACATCTACTGCATCGTCGGGCACGAGGCGGACCGGGTGCGCGCCGCGGTGGCGTTCACCGGCGTCAACTTCGTTCTGCAAGAGGCGCAGCTCGGCACCGGCCACGCCATGCAGGTGCTCAAGGCCCACCTGCAACTGCCCGGAAACCGCGCTCCCCGGCATCTCCTCGTGCTCTCCGGCGATGTTCCCCTCATCCGGCCGGAGACGCTGGCCTCGCTCTGCGAACTGCATCTGCTGGAGAGCGCCGCCATGACCATCCTCACCGCCGTCCCGCCCGACCCCACCGGCTACGGTCGCGTCCTGCGCCGTTCCCCTGCCTCGCCCGAGGTCACCGCCATCGTCGAGCAGAAGGCGCTGACGCGCGAACAGCTCCACACGCCCGAGATCAACTCCGGCATCTATTGCTTCGATGCGGAGGCCCTGTTCTCGAAACTCAGCCAGCTCTCCACCGAGAATGCCCACGGCGAGTTCTACCTGACCGACGTCGCCGCCATGCTGGTCGCCGACGGCCGCCGCGTGGTCGCGCTGAAGGCCGAGGGCGTGGACCAGGTGCTCGGCGCCAACACCATTGCCGAGGTGATGCATCTCGACCAGGCCATGCGCGTCGCCGCCGCCCGTCGTCTGATGGCCGAGGGCGTCACCATCTTCCGGCCCGACACCTGTGTCATCGATGCCGAGGTGTCGGTTGGCCCCGATACAATCATCGAGCCTTATGTCCAGCTTCTCGGCGCCACCAGCATCGGCAGCGACTGCCGCATCCGCTCCTACTCCGTCATTCAGAACTCCACGCTCGCCGACAACGTCACCGTGCGCAATGGCTGCATCCTCGACGGTGCGCAGGTCGGCGACGGCGCCGTGCTTGGTCCCTATGCGCATCTCCGTCCCGAGAGCAACATCGGCCCCGACGCGCACGTGGGCAACTTCTGCGAGACCAAGAAAACCACGCTCGGCCGCGGCTCCAAGGCCAACCACCTCACTTATCTCGGCGACGCGATCATCGGCGAAGACACCAATGTCGGCGCCGGCGTCATCACCTGCAACTACGACGGCGTCCACAAACACACCACCATCATCGGTGACAACGTCTTTGTCGGCTCGGACTCGACCCTGGTCGCGCCCATCAGCATCGGCGACGGCGCGTACGTCGGCGCCGGCTCCTGCATCACTCGCCCCGTTCCCGCCGATGCGCTGGCGATTGGCCGCGCGCAGCAGGTGACCAAGGAAGGCTGGGCCGCCAAGCGTCGCGCCTCCCGCCCCCCTGAGAAGAAACCCTGACTGCAAACCGTTTCGCTTTTGCTTGTTCTTACTCAGCGCTGTTTTTTGAGTCCGTGTTTCTATCCGCGTTGATCCGTGTTAGGCCTTTGTATCCACCACCACCGCCAACGCCAGCCCATCCCACTTCTTTCTTCCCACGGTCTGGATCGCAGTGGCGGAGAGCCTCGGCTCCGCTGCCAGCAACTCGAACATGGCGCGAACTCCCTGGATATCCGGGTCCTTGCTGGCGACGTTCAGGATGGCTCCTTCGCGCACCACGTTGTCGATCACGATCAGTGTCCCGCGTTTTGCCAGCTTCAGGGCCCAGCCGATGTATGCGGGGATATTCTCCTTGTCCGCGTCGATGAAGATCATGTCGAATGGCGCCGTGCGTTTCTTTACCAGCCGGGCCAGCGAGTCGGCCGCGGGACCAACGCGGATTTCGACTTTTTGTAGCATCCCGGCCCGCTTGAGGTTGGCTCTTGCCACCTGCGCATGTTTCGGCTCAACCTCCAGCGTCACCAGCCGGCCGCCGGCAGGCAGCGCCCGCGCCAGCCAGATGGTGCTGTACCCGCCAAGCGTGCCGATCTCGAGAATCCTCCGCGCCCCTTTCGTCAACGCCAGCACATGCAGCAGCTTTCCCTGGTTCGGAGCCACGTCGATCAGGGGCAATCCTGCTGCCGCATTCGCCTTCAGCGCCGCGTCCAGCGCCGGGTCCGGCGCCACCAGCCTCTCCATGATGTAGCTGTCCACGGCGCTCCATTTTTTCTGTCCCATACTGGTTCCACCTTATCTTTGTTTTGTATCGCTCCATCATAAAGTGCTCATGGACCGCAGCATAATCACCGATAGACTCAACAGCCCGCCTTCGACGGAGGCATTGGCCTTAACCGTCCGGCAGGCATCTGTGCAGCCCATTCGGAGCAGAGAACATCGGGCCATGAATCGGAAAACCATACCGCCGCCGGAAGACCTTCCGGGACAACAGGAGCACATCCTGGTCGTCGACGATGAGTCGGCGACGCTCGGTCTGGTCGTCTCCCTGCTCGGACACAGCGGATATGACGTCACTCCCGCGCTGGACGCGGAGCGCGCGCTACTTCACCTGCAGGACGACCCTGGTTGCCGGCTGGTCCTCGCCGACGTGATGTTGCCTGGCGCCGACGGCCTTACCCTGCTCGATGCCATCTGCACCAACCACCCTGGCCTGCCGGTCGTGGTGCTCACTGCTGCCCACGACGTCCACATTGCCGTCAGCGCCTTCCGCCGCGGCGCGGTCGACTTCCTGCTGAAGCCCTTCGACGGCAACCAGCTGCTCGCCGCCGTCGATCACGCTCTGGAGCACAGCCGCCTGCAGCAGCAGAACGCTGCGTACCGCCAGAATCTGGAAGAGATCATCACCGCCCGCACCAGCCGTCTGCGAGCCACCATGCAGGATCTCGAACGCAGCTACGACTTCACCCTGGAGGTGATGGGCGACGCCCTCGACCTGCGCGACGCCGAGACCGAGGGCCACTCCCGCCGCGTCACCGCATACTGCATCGCCTTGGCCCGCCAGATCGGCCTCAATGCGGAGCAGCTCCGCGTCATCGCACGCGGCGCCTTCCTCCACGACGTCGGCAAAATCGCCACTCCCGACCGCATCCTGCTCAAGCCGGGAAAACTCAACCCCGAGGAAACCGAGATCATGCGCCAGCACTGCGCGCTCGGCTACCAGATGGTGCGCAAAATCCCCTTCCTGCGCGACGCATCCGAGATCATCTATACCCACCAGGAGGCCTTCGACGGCACCGGCTACCCGCGCGGCCTGCGCGGCGAGGCCATCCCGCTCGGCGCCCGCATCTTCGCCATCGCCGATACCCTCGACGCCATGACCTCCGACCGTCCTTACCGCAAGGCCCTCAGCTTCGAGCAGGCCCGCGCCGAGATCGTCCGCTGCAGCGGCACCCAGTTCGACCCCGCCATCGTCCAGGTCTTCCTCACCATGCCCGAAGCGCTATGGAACAGCCTCCGCCAGGAGGTCGAACAGGGAACCTCCGGCGCCCTCGGCATCGCCGTGTAGCACTTGCCTCCGCCACGGGCGGCTGGCAGCGACAGGGTTGGCATCAAGAGCAAATATGCGCTATTGGGAATAAACGACTTGCCGGAAAGACCAAAGTTTGATTGACCCCTTTGATACCCTCTTGTATGGTGGAACATCTAATAGCTCAAGGGAATGAAGATGAAGAGAAATGCACAGATCGACGCCAGAGTAGCCGCCCTGTTGGACGCTCCTTTGAATGCATGGATTGCGCTGTCTGACGACGAGACAAGGCTAGTGGCTCATGGAGCGACCTATCAGGATGTCGTGAACAAACTCGACGAAATTGGTGACGACAGTTCTGTGATTCTGAAGACCCCGCCCAGCTGGCTTCCGCTGGCTGTCTAATGCGCGCGCCCTATCGAGCCTATCCCGCAAAAGACGGAACCGTTCATTTCGTGCCGTTCATTCGTGTGCGCGTTGGCAAGAAGCGCGCACCGCAAATAACCCGCGTCTTTGAGGCAATCGTTGACTCAGGCGCATCAGATTGTATATTCCCAGATGCGGTCGCCCTTGCTATCGGCATAAAACTGGAGTCCGGGAAGAAGGAACAGAGAAACGGGATCGGTGGATCGCAAGACGTCTGGATACACCCCGTTCAACTCTATGTTGGTGCCGAGATACTTGAAATCAATGCGGCCTTTGCCAAATCGCTGCCGGTTGCTGGGATACTCGGTCGAATCGGCTTCTTTGAGCACTTCAAGATAACCTTCGACCCGAGTACCGATCCGCCGGGATTGGAACTGGAACGCATCTACAAAACCTAAATCTCAAACCTTGTCTCCGCCGCAGCCATAAGCTCCGGTTGCGCTCCGTCCCGGGTCGGAATACTATCCCTGTGCAATCAGTTTCTGGAGGTGCCTCCATGCAATCCAGCAAGCGCACGCCACCCCAATCCAGCAAACACACGCCGATCAACAGTGGTAAACAAAAGCTGTCCGAGCAGGAGATCCACGATCTGCTGCGCAAGTACCCCGAGTGGGCGATCGAAAACGGCATGCTGGTCCGTTTCTGGACCTTCAATGACTTCGTCCAGGCCGTCGCCTTCGTCAATCGCGTGGCCCGCCTCGCCGAGCAGGCCGGCCATCACCCCGACATCGATATCCGCTACAACCGCGTCAAACTCGCGCTCGTCTCCCACGACGCCGGCGGCATCACTGCGCGCGATGCCGAGATGGCAGGCAAGCTCAGCACCGGGTTCGCGGTAGCTCGCAGCGCCTGAATCCGCCGCTGGCGCTGCCCGCCTCAGCACCCAGGGAGATGCCGGCCTGGGACACCGGCGCAAACGACACGTTCGCTCTCCGGGCGTGATATCCTTTGGGGCAGAGCGGGCTCCGCTCCCGATTTTCGGCCGAACCGCTGTTTGCAGCGGTTTCTCGGGTCGATATAAGTTGCGTCACTGGCCTCCCGGCACGAACAAAGTACCGTTCGTGCCGCCTTTTTTTTCGCCGGCCACCAGCCCGCCAGGCCGGATGGGCGAGCCACCCCCCTGCAAGCGGCCCCCGGGGGCACCACCGCCGCCAACCGGCCCCCCAGGAAATTTTTCTCTTTACGCCTGCCGCAAATCCTGCATCCCATCTACAATCAGCAATAAGCTAGATTAGCCAAGCTAGATTTACCACCGCCCATGCAAGGAGACATTACGATGACGAAGGCCGACCTAGTCGACAGAGTGACCGCTCTCGGCGACCTAACCCGACGCGACGGCGAAATCATCGTCGACACCCTTTTTGAGTCCGTCATTGGGGCGCTCAAAGCCGGTGACAAGATCGAAATCCGCGGCTTTGGCAGCTTCCGCACCCGCCAGCGCAACTCACGCATCGGCCGCAACCCCAAGACCGGCGAACGCGTCGACGTGCCCGCCAAGCGCGTCCCCTTCTTCAAGCCGTCGAAGGAGCTGCGCGATTCCGTGAACCCCGGCGGAGTCAAGAGCGTAGCCGCCCCCAAGGCCGACGTCGATCCCCACCATCCTCCCGCCATGTAGACCGGCAGGCCCGGCTGGATGCTCCAGCACCCCAGGTCGATGAATCCTCGGTGACAGTGCCGTCCTTTCTTCCATTGGGCCATCTCTACCCGGTCTGGCGCTGCCGCCATCGAAATTTGACATCCAAACCCGGACACTGCTCATCTACAGGGTAGGAGTTGCCCCATGCCGATTGCCATCGAGTTCTTCGTCGGCCATGCCTACGCCATTCTTTTCCTTTGGGTGTTGGTGGAGCAACTCGGAATGCCGGTTCCCAGCATCCCGCTCCTGCTCACCGCCGGGACCCTCAGCGCCACCCACCGCGTCCACTTCACCACCGCCCTGGTCGCGGTCATCGCTGCCTGCATCGTCTCCGACTCCACCTGGTTCACCCTCGGACGCCGCTTCGGGAGCGGCGTCATCCGCCTGCTGTGCAGAATGTCGATGGAGGCCTCAACCTGCGTCGCCAAGACCGAGGGCTACTTCAGCCGCCGTGGCGCCGAAACCCTGCTCTTCGCCAAGTTCGTCCCCGGCCTCTCCACCGTCGCCGCACCCATTGCCGGACAGACCGGCATGTCCTACCCGCGCTTTCTGCTCTACGACCTCTCCGGCACCCTGCTCTGGTCGCTCTCGTTCCTCTTTGCCGGCCGCTTCTTCGGCGATATCGCAAAGCGCAGCCAGGGCTTCTTCGCGCTGCTCAGCCACTTTGCCGCCGTGGTCTTCATCCTCATGGTCGCCGGCTTCTTCCTTTGGCGCGTCGTCAAGCAACGCCGCTTCCTCGCCCAGGTCCGCGAACTCCGCCTCGAACCTCACGAACTCAAGGGAATGCTCGACTGCGTCCCGCCGCCCTTCATCGTCGACCTGCGCCACCCGCTGGACTACCTGCCCGACCCCCGCGTACTGCCCGGAGCCGTCCGCATCGGCCCAACCGAGCTGGCGCTTCTCGCCCACCGCATTCCCCGCGACCGCGACATCATCCTCTACTGCACCTGCCCCTCGGAGGAGACCAGCGCCAAGGTCGCCATGCAGCTTCACCGCCTCGGCATCACCCGCGTACGCCCCCTCCGCGGCGGCTTCGACGGCTGGAAGAAAGCAGGCTACCCGCTCCACGACTACATCGAAGTCTCCGAACTCCCCGAGCCCGCAGTCATCGCCCCCGCACCAACCCTCAAGTCCGCCTGAAGCGCCGCTGCCCGTTGTCCGTTGTCCGTTGTTCGTTGTTCGTTCCTCGTTACACTGGCCCTCAACGAACAACGAACAACGTACAACGTACAACTCCTCAACTCCCCAGCTTGAACACCACCGTAATCGTCGTCTGCACCTCGGTCGGCTCGCCGCTCAGCAGGTAAGGCCGGTACCGCGCTGCCTGTACCGCCTCCACTGCCGCACGCCGCAACATGTCCGGCCCGCTCAGCGCGCGCAGGCTCTCGATCCGCCCCGTCTTCGAGATCACCGCCTCCATCACCACCGTCCCCTGAATCCTGGCCGCAAGCGCAATCGGCGGATATACCGGCTGGATTGGCGCCAGCAGCATCCCCTCCGTCACTCCCCTGGACACAGGCAACGGCCCCGGCATCTTCTCCGGCCGAGCCACCGACACGGCAGGCCCTGGTCCGATGTTGATCCCGCTCAACGTCGTCAGCACCCCCGGCCCTCCCGGCCCCATACGCACGTTCGGGTCGAATGCCGGCGCAGGTCCATACTCCGGCGCGCCGATCACGGGAAACACAAGGCGCTGCGTAGCGGCCGTCTGCGGCCCTGCCGCCGGCACCGTCATAGCCGTGGCGGAGGAAGCTGCCGCCGTCCGCGTCTGGACCACTGGCGCCGGCGGCTTCACCAGCATCGGCAGTTCCACATGCGGAGCCACCATGAACGGTGGCAGAATCTGCGGCCGCACCAGCGGAATCGCCAGCAGCAATCCCGCCACCACCAATTGGAAGGTCAGCGAACCCAGCGCCGTCCACCGCTGAGTACTCGAAACGATCAGCCCGCGCGACTCAACCAGACTTCCTTCGAACATAAGGCACCTCCGAAAATCGGATCGGTGCGCATCTGCGAGGGAATGCGTACTACCGGCTTAGACACCGCCGGCGCAAAAAGGTTCCTGCGTGACGTTTTACTGCGCAGCACCCGGAGTGGCAGCCGGAGCAGCAGCCGCCTGCTTCGTAAACTCAAACGTGCATGGCCGCCCCACAATGCCGAGGCCCGTATCGCGCGTGCCCGAGCCCGACGTCTCCGTGAAGTGGACCTTCACGTCGTAGCTGTAACTTTCGCCCTTCGCGGCGAAGACTCCGCGCGCATACTGCCGGGAGGCAACGATGCCGCTGGCCGATACCTTGACATTGCCATCCTCCCCAATCTTGCCCTCGATCAGCAGGTAGCCAGGCGCGCCCGCCGTACCGTGCTCTCCGCGAAGGTTGCCGCTCTGGATGACGCTTGGGAATTTCCAGGTATAGCCCTCGGTGTCGCCTTTCGCAGGGCAGGTCAGTGTCGTCTGCCAGTTCCCGTCAAAACGCTCTCCCGCAATCGACGTTCCCGGCAACAACAGCACACCAACCACCAACGCAACTATCGTCTTCATGGAGTCTCCTTGAATAAGCGCCACAAAGATAGGCCCGCGCCCATCCCGATTCAGTGACCCGCATCACGTCAGCTCTCCAGGTGCCTCGAACTCACCTTGAACCTCGAACCTCGAACCTCGAACCTCGAACCTGTACCATGGATCACCGATGACCAATGCCCCCAGCCGCGTCCTCTCCATCGATGTGCTCCGCGGCCTCACCATCGCCCTCATGATCCTGGTCAATGATCCCGGCGACTGGTCCCACGTCTACGCCCAGCTCGACCACGCCGAATGGAATGGCTTCACCCTCACCGACTTCGTCTTCCCCAACTTCCTCTTCCTGGTCGGCGTCTCCATCATCCTCTCGCTCTCCTCCCGCATCGCCAAAGGTGAGAGCAAGCGCTCCCTCGCCCTGCACATGTTCCGCCGCGCTTTCACCATCTTCGCCATCAAGATGTTTCTCTCCGCCTTCCCCCACTTCCACCTCACCCACCTCCGCATCTTCGGAGTGCTCACCCGCATCGCCATCTGCTACCTCGCCGCCGGCCTCATCTGCCTCGCCGTCTGGAACACCCGCCACCGCGCCCGCACCCTCGTCGCCATCACCGCCGCGCTCCTGGTCGGCTACTGGGCCCTCATGCGCTTCGTGCCCGTCCCCGGATTCGGCGTACCCACCCACGGTTTCCCATTCCTCGATCCCGACCGCAACCTCGCCGCCTGGCTCGACCGCGGCTTCAACGCCTTCACCCGGCACTGGCTGCACACCGGCTCGCTCTACAACCACACCCGCGACCCCGAAGGCCTGCTCTCCACTCTCCCTGCCATCGCCACCACCCTCATTGGCTGCCTCACTGGCCTCTGGCTCGGCCGCGTCAGTACCACCATAGAGTCGGGCGTCACCACAAAACTGGGTGCCCCATTCAAAGCGGCTTCATCGCTTTGGGTGGGTTCAGCCACGGCAATCACCCCCGCGCGCTGCTTCTCAATCCTTAGCGTCCTTGGTTTCGAATGCGCTCTCGCAGGCCTCCTCTGGTCCCACACCTTTCCCCTCAACAAGAACCTCTGGACCAGTTCCTACGTTCTCTTCAGCGCCGGATTCACCCTCCTCCTGCTCGCCCTCTGCTACTGGCTCATCGACATCCGCCGCCTCAACTCGAAGGCCATCGGCAAAGCCCTGCTCTGGCCCTGGCTGGTCTTCGGCTCCAACGCCATCACTGCCTTCGTCGTCTCCGAACTGACCGTCGAAACCGCTCTCTGGATCAAGGTTCCCGCCGGGGCCCTCGTAAACCCAGCCAACCCGGCAGCGCGCATCACCGCCTGGCTCTGGACCTACCGCCACCTCTTCGCTCGCCACGACTCCACTTGCGTCACCTCCGTCGCCTTCGCTCTGGCCTTCACCGCCCTCTGCTTCCTCCCCAACTGGCTCCTCTGGCGCAAGAGGCTCTTCCTCAAAGTCTGAGCCGCCATCCTGGAGTTGTCATACTGAACGCAGCGAAGAATCCCCGTGTTTCGCTCCCGCCCACGATCAATTCCAACTTCCAATCACGCAAATCCGCAGCCTCCGTCTTTACGGTTTTCTTACAACTTTTTAACGGTTCCCTTATAATTTCAATATGGGAATCTCTCCGGTCAAACGCTTCGGCAAAGCGCTTCGTACCCACGGCCCCTGGCGCACCGCCCGCATCCTCGGTAAGCGCATCCACCGCGAGTTTTTCCCAGCCCCCGTCCCCACCCACCCGTTCGATCTCGAACACGGGATGGATACCAGCGGCCTGCTCTTCGCCGAGCACCTCGCCTCCGGACACGCCCACGACGACCACATCAACGCCTACTGGGGCACCGCTCCCTCGGGCTTCCGCGGAGTCCTCGAGCAGTGGCAGCAGGTGCTTGCCGGCAGCATCCAGGACTACACCTTCCTCGACATCGGCTGCGGCAAGGGTCGAGTCCTCATGCTGGCTTCCGGCGCGCCTTTCCAGCGCATCGTTGGCGTGGAACTAAGCCCCGCGCTCACCGCCATCGCCGAGCGCAATATGGCCAAGTGGCGCGTCCAGTGGAGCACCGCGCCTCACCTCTGCGCCAATATCGACATTCTCAACGTCGACGCGCTCGCCGCCCCCATCCCGGACTCGCCCGTAGTGCTTTACATCTACAACTCCTTCAATCTGTATGTCATGCTGCCGCTGCTCCAGCGCCTCCAGGCGCTCGCGCTCGCCCGCTCCACGCCCATCGACCTGATCTACGCCAAACCGCAGCAGGCCGCTCTGGTGAACACTGTGCCCGGCATCGCGCTCCTCGCCGCCGGCAGCATCCCGCTCGCCTCCGAGGACCGCGCTGCCTGCGCCTTCTCCACCACCCACCTTGACTACCGAATCTACCGCTTCGCCGCGTTCTAACTGTTCGCTTAAGGCTGCTCAGCTCAAAGCTCGAGAATCGTGAGTTTGCGCGCCTCAGAGCCCCGCCCAACTATTATTTATAGAGCCGTATATTCGAGCCAATAAGCTCTTTGTTTCGATACAACCGAGTGTATATAACCCAGGGGGGTGGTACCCTCCTCAAGGCGATAGATAACCAAGCTTCAGGAGTTCTCAAGTGCCGTACACCGACCTTCGCGAATGGATCACTAAGCTCGACAAAGCGGGCGAACTCCGCCGCATCCGCGAGGCAGTCAGCCCCTACCTCGAGATGTCCGAGATCGCCGACCGCACCGCCAAACTCGGCCGCGGTACTCCCAACGCCGGCGGCCCGGCGCTTTTATTCGAAAACGTCACCGGCTTCCCCGGCGCCAAAGTCCTGATGAACCAGTTCGGCTCCCTCCGCCGCATGCACCTGGCGCTCGAAACCGACTCGCTGGACGCCATCGCCGACCGCATCCGCACCCTCATCCGTCCCGAAACCCCCACCAGCCTGCTCGACAAGCTGAAGATGCTTCCGAAACTGGCCGAAGTCGGCAGCTTCTTCCCCAAAGTCATCCCGGCCAAGGACGCCCCCTGCAAGCAAGTGATCCATCGCACAGTCGAAGACGGCGGGAAGGGAATAGACCTCCGTAAGCTCCCCGTCCTCACCACCTGGCCGCAGGATGGCGGCCCTTTCATCACGCTGCCCTGCGTGGTCACCCGCGACCCAAAGTCAGGCAAGCGCAACGTCGGCATGTACCGCATGCAAGTCTACGACGGTCAGACCACCGGCATGCACTGGCAGCGCCAGAAGAACGCCGCCGAACACCTCCGCGACCACCTCCGATCCGCAGGCAACGCCTCGGACATGAGCGTCGACATCATGGCTCAAACCTCAGGCGGAATCGCCCCCGCGTCCGACCCCGCCTCCATCCCGTCGACCACCCTCGCCAAGGTCCGCGAAGGCCGCATGGAGGTCGCCGTAGCCATCGGCACCGATCCTGCAACCACCTTCGCCGCCATCGTCCCCGCACCGCCCGAGGTCGAAGAGTATCTCATCGCCGGCTTCCTCCGCGGCAAGCCCGTCGAACTGGTCAAAGCCGAGACCGTCGACCTTGAAGTCCCCGTCCACGCCGAGTACATCCTGGAAGGCTACGTCAACCTCGCCGAACTCGGCACCGAAGGCCCCTTCGGCGACCACACCGGCTTTTACACCATGGAGGACCAGTACCCCGTCTTCCACGTCACCTGCATCACCCACCGCAAGGACCCCATTTACGCCGCGACCGTTGTCGGCAAGCCGCCCATGGAAGACGCCTGGATGGGCAAGGCTGTCGAGCGCATCTTTTTACCACTCATGCAACTGACGTTGCCTGAGATTGTCGACGTCTGCCTCCCCCCCGAGGCCGTCTTCCACAATCTGATGATCGTCTCCATCCGCAAGTCCTACGCCGGCCACGCACGCAAAATCATGAGCGGCATTTGGGCGATGGGCCAGGCCATGTTCACCAAGTGCGTCATCGTCGTCGACGAGGATTGCGACGTGCAGGACCTCGCCGAAGTCACCCTCCGTGTCGCCAACAACATCGACCCTGAGCGCGACATTCAGTTCACCCTCGGCCCCGTCGATACCCTCGACCACGCCTCGCGCCTGCCCAACTACGGCAGCAAAATGGGCATCGACGCCACCCGCAAATGGGCAGCCGAAGGCTTCATCCGCCCCTGGCCAGCCATGCTCAAACAAGACCCCGCCGTCGTCGCCCGCATCGACGCCATCTGGAAGAAACTAGGCATCGAATGAAGCGGACCCGCTCGCTGCCTTTACGGGCTCGCGGAGCAGCCAGTCACTGTGTCGTTCTTCGGGTCGCGAATGTCGTCCCCGGCGGCTTTCTCCTCGACGTAGTCGCACCCGTCATTCACGAACTTGCCGCCGATGAACCGAAAGCGCATGATCGTGCCGGAACAGCACGACATATTAGCCTCAACAAAGATGTCGGGTACCGCCCGTCCGCTCTTCACCACCGCATAAGCCCACCCGTAAGAAAGGCTGACGACTCGATAGTGGCCGTGATCCATGAAGACCAGATCGACCTCGCAGTTCCCGGTGGCCCCGCATCGGTCGCCGTTGTGATCGCCGTTGTAAAGGATGGCTCCATTTCCAAGCGCGCCAAGCGAAACATAGGAGGCTCCAGCCTCTGGAAAGCGCGCAGCAACAAGCCGCCGCAGCGCAGGATGGTTCTCCAGTTGACTCTGGTCGTTCGCGATGTTCTGAACTTCAGGAGCCGGGAACACAAGTTGGGCTCGCGAGTGCGGCGACTGGGCCCAAAATGCGACCGTTGGCAGGGATGAGACCCCAACAAGAAGTTGAAGAAGCAGGCTTCTCATGACCGCACCATATCACGCGTCCGATTGCCCCTCGACGATGGCGTAGCTACTTCACCACATTCGGATTCGAGATCAGCATGAAGGTCACGCTGTCCTCGGTGCTCCGCTTGTGCAGCGTGCCCCGCGGAATCAGCAGCATGTCGCCCTTCACCATGATGATCGACTTGCTTCCCGTGGACCCGGTCGCATGAAACTCGCCCTGTCCCGGCATCACCTTGGTGCCGGTCGGCGTGCCGCCAACCTCGTACAGGGTCGATCCGTCGATGATCTGCACGATGTGGTCGCGATTCTCGTGCCACTCAAACTCGGTGGCGCTCTTATGCTTCTCCACCGTCAGGATGATCTGCACCGGAATCGCCTTCGAGTCAATCAGCCGGTTGTCGCCTGGCTTCGCGTCCAGCGCCTTCGCGTCGTCCGCCAGCTCATTCGCGGTCCACAGCTTGAACGGCTGCGCAGCCGCAACCAGGTTCGCGCCCGGCGCACCAGCAGCCTGGGCCATCGCCGCCAGCGAATTGGTGAGAGTGAAGCCGGCCGCGGCGGCAACAGGGGCCGTCCGGAGAAAGTTGCGGCGAGATGTGTTCTTAGCCATGCGTGGAAGTGAATCACATTCACCCCCGCTCTGCCAAGGCCTCCGCTTACTCCGCCGGCTTCAGCGTGATCCCCGCAAGATTCCGCACCCAGCGCTGCGGCTTCTTGTCCCCGGTCGACACCAGCTTCAACTCGCCATCCGCACCCAGCCCGTGGCCATCCACCGACGTCGCCACAATCACGTCACCGTCATGTTCTGATCCTTCGACTTCAGTCAACGAATACAGCACCCAGTAAAGGTCCGATCCGTCGGCGGCTAGATAGCTGTGCAGCATCTTCTTCTGCGTCGTCTTGTCCGCGACAAAGCCAGCCTTCGCCAGCAAATCACTAAGCGGAACACCTGAATAGGTCTCGTCCGCATTGGTATGTGCGTTGTGGACCTTCACCGTCTTCTGCGGCATCGCTTTCAACTCGGCCGTCGTGAAGATCGTGGACTTGCCGTCGATATTCACCGTAACGCTGGTCGACGGATTTGCCGGCGGCTTCGCCATCTCCATCCCGCCCATTCCAGCCTGAGCCTGCGCCACTGCTCCGAAGCCCGCAACACACACAGCAACCCAACACACTGAAACCACACGCTTCCCCATAGAGATACCTCGCCTCGTGCCTTCCAGCCTATCGTGCCGCCGTCGTATACTCAAGGTATGTCGATCCTGAAGAACACGGCCGCCATCGCCAAGGGCATGAGCATCACCTTCGGGCAGATGTTCCAACCCACCGAGGTGGAAAACTACCCCGACGGTCCTGGCCCGCTTCGGGGTGCGCATCTTCAGGAGCGTTTCCGCGGCAAACACCAACTCCAGCGCGACGAGAACGGTCTGGAAAAGTGCGTCGCCTGCTTTCTCTGCGCCGCCGCCTGCCCCTCCAACTGCATCTACATCGAGGCCGCCGAGAACACCGCCGAGAAGCGCATCTCCTCCGCCGAACGCTATGCCAAGGTCTACAACATCGACTACAACCGCTGCATCTTCTGCGGCTACTGCGTCGAGGCGTGTCCCACGGACGCCATCACCCACGGCCATGGCTTCGAACTCGCCAGCTTGAATGCAACTTCGCTGATCATGCGCAAGGAAGACCTGCTCGTCCCGACGCTCCCCATGCCCGATGCGGTCGCCTCGGAAAAGGACGAAGCGGAACTTCTCGCCTAACCCATCCTGCTGAATCCACTGCACCCGCAGAACCATCACACAGATATGATCAAATCCCATCCACATCCTTTGGAGAAGATTCTTGAGAGCCGCATCGCCATCATCGATGGAGCGATGGGCACGACCATCCGCACCTACGGCATGAAGGAAGCGGACATCCGCGGCGGGCGCTTCCAGAACTCCACCAAGGACCTGCTGAATAACGGCGACCTCTTCTCGCTGACGCAGCCGAAGATGATCTGCGATATTCATCGCCGCTTTCTTGAGGCCGGCGCGGACATCATCGAGACCAACACCTTCGGCGCCACCAGCATCACCCAGAGCGAGTTCTTCGTCGAAGATCCGCGCGAGCACGGCGGTCGCAAGGACCCCGAGTTCTACCAGAAGATCATCGACGATCCAATGCTCAGCGACCTTGCCTGGGAGATTAACGAGCAGTCCGCCCGCCAGTGCCGCGAGTGGGCCGACCGCGTTGGCAATGACACCGGCCGCCAGCGCTTCGTCGCGGGAGCGATCGGGCCGCTCACCGTCTCGCTCTCGAACTCGCCCGACGCCGACGACGCCGGCTTCCGCGTGGTCACCTTCGATCAGGTTCGCACCGCCTATAAGGAGCAGGTGCGCGCGCTGATCTCCGGCGGCGCCGACCTGCTGCTGGTGGAGACCATCTTCGACTCGCTCAACGCCAAAGCCGCGCTGGTGGCCATCCGCGAGGTCTTTGACGAAGACGGCCTGGCCGCGAAGGGTAGGGAACTGCCCATCATGATCTCGGCTGCGGTCGGCCGCGGCGGCGAGACGCTGATCTCCGCCCAGACCACGGAAGCTTTTTGGAACGCTGTGAAGCACGTTAAGCCGCTCTCCGTGGGGCTGAACTGCTCGCTCGGCCCGGACCTGATGTTTCCGTTTCTCAGCGAGCTTTCAGAGAAGGCGGACGTGGCGATTTCCTGCTACCCCAACGCCGGCCTGCCCAATCCGCTCTCCGAAACGGGCTTCGATCTGGGCCCGGACGACATGGCTCTCTCGCTCGGCAACTTCGCCCACGAAGGCCTCATCAACATGGCCGGCGGCTGCTGCGGCAACACGCCCGAGCACATTGCCGCGATCGCCAAGGCACTCGCAGGCAAGGCCCCGCGCAAGCTCTTTAGCGAGGTCGCAGCGTGAGCGCGTTGCTCGAGACAAAGCCGCTTCGCCTCTCCGGATCGCAGCCCTTCACTCAGCAGCCGGGCGTGTACATCATGATCGGCGAGCGGACCAATGTCGCCGGTTCGCCTCAGTTTGCCAAGCTGATCAAGGCAGGCAAGTATCCCGAAGCGGTCAGCGTCGCCCGCCAGCAGGTGGAGAACGGGGCTAATCTCATTGACATCTGCATGGACGAGGGCATGATTGATGGCGTCGCCGCCATGACGCGCTACCTGCAACTCCTGGGCAGCGAGCCCGAGGTCGCCAAAGTTCCCTTCATGGTCGATTCCTCCAAGTGGGAGGTCATCGAGGCCGGCCTGAAGTGCCTGCAAGGGAAAGGTATCGTCAACTCCATCTCACTGAAGGAAGGCGAGCAGAAGTTCCGCGAGAACGCCGCGAAGGTGCTGAAGTACGGCGCGGCGGTGGTGGTGATGGCGTTCGACGAGAACGGTCAGGCTGCGACCTACGAGGAGAAGATCCGCATCTGCGAGCGCGCCTACAGGATGCTGGTCGACGAGGTCGGCTTCCCGCCTGAGGACATTATCTTCGACCCGAACATCCTCACCGTCGCCACCGGCATGGAGGAGCACAACGACTACGCGCTGGACTACATCAACGCCACGCGCTGGATCAAAGCCAACCTGCCGCACGCCAAGGTCTCGGGCGGTGTGTCGAATATCTCATTCAGCTTCCGCGGCAACAATAAAGTCCGCGAAGCCATGCACTCCGCGTTCCTCTACCATGCCATCGCCGCGGGCATGGACATGGGCATCGTGAACGCCGGCATGCTCGAGGTCTACGAGGAGATTGAGCCGGAGTTGAAGGTGCTGGTCGAAGATGTCCTGCTCAACCGTCGTCCTGACGCGACCGAGCGGCTGGTGGATCACGGAGAAAAACTGAAGGCTGCAAGCGCCGGCGAGGCCGCAACGGAAAAGAAAGCCGAAGAGTGGCGCAGCGGAACGGTCGAGGAGCGCCTGTCGCATGCGCTGGTCAAGGGCATCGACACCTACATCGAGATCGACGCCGAGGAAGCCCGCGTCCAACTCGGCCGCCCCCTGCTGGTCATCGAAGGCCCGCTGATGGCCGGCATGGGCGTCGTCGGCGACCTCTTTGGGGCCGGCAAGATGTTCCTGCCGCAGGTGGTGAAGTCGGCGCGCGTGATGAAGAAGGCCGTCGCCCACCTGACGCCCTACATGGAGGCCGAGAAAGCCGAAAGGGTCGCGGCCGGCGAGGTGGTCAAGGCGCAGGGCAAGATTATTCTCGCGACCGTCAAAGGAGACGTTCACGACATCGGCAAGAACATCGTCGGCGTGGTGCTCGCCTGCAACAACTACGACGTCATCGATCTGGGCGTCATGGTTTCGTGCGAGAAAATCCTCGAGCGCGCCAAGGTGGAGAAGGCGGACATGATCGGCCTCAGCGGCCTGATCACCCCATCGCTCGACGAGATGGTGCACGTCGCCAAGGAGATGGAGCGCCAGAACTTCAAGCTGCCGCTGCTGATCGGCGGAGCGACGACCAGCCGCGCGCACACAGCCGTCAAAATTGCTCCGCACTACAGCGAGCCGGTGGTCCACGTGCTGGATGCCAGCCGCGCCGTACCCGTTACCACCAGCCTGCTCAGCGACGACGGCCGGGAAGAGTTCGTCGCGCATCATCTCGCCGAGTACGAGGCGCTGCGCAAGTCGCACGCCGCGCCGCGCCAGAAGGCCGTCTCCCTGGAGAACGCCCGCAGCCGCCGCACGCCGATTGAATGGCGCGCCGATGCCGGCGTCCTGCCCGTGCCTGCATTCCTCGGAGTGCGCGTGCTGGACAACTTCCCGCTCGCCACGCTGCGCGAATTCATCGACTGGTCGCCGTTCTTCCACACCTGGGGACTGAAAGGCATCTACCCGCGCATCCTCGAACACGAAGATCACGGCGAGCAGGCGCGGCTGATTTTCACCGAAGGCAATGCGCTGCTGGACAAGATCATCGAGCAGAATCTAATCACCGCGCGCGGCGTGTACGGACTCTTTCCCGCCAACGCCATTGGCGACGATGTCGCGCTGTTCGCGGATGCCACGCGCGCAGCCGAACTGACCCGGCTCCACTTCCTCCGCCAGCAAGTCAACCGGGAAGGGAATGAGCCCTGCCGCTCACTCGCCGACTTTATCGCACCCAGGGAGACCGGCCTGGCCGATCACATTGGCGCGTTCGCAGTCACCACCGGCATCGGTTTGAAAGAACTCTGCGACCGCTTCCGCGCCGACAACGACGACTACAACGCGATCATGGCCGAGGCCCTTGCCGATCGCCTGGCGGAAGCCTTTGCCGAATGCCTGCACAAGCGCGTTCGCGACGAATGGGGATATGGCCGCGGCGAGAATCTCACTGCGGAAGAACTCATCCACGAGAAATATCGCGGCATTCGGCCTGCTCCGGGTTACCCCGCGTGCCCGGACCACACCGAGAAGGGAACAATCTGGCGCCTGCTCGATGTCGAAGCGAACACAGGAATGCTGATCACCGAGTCGTTTGCGATGTGGCCCGGCTCCAGTGTCAGCGGCGTCTACTTCGCGCACCCGGAATCACGCTATTTCAGCGTCGGCAAGATCGACCGCGACCAGGTGGCCGACTACGCCGAGCGCAAGGGAATGAGCATGGCCGAGGTCGAGCGCTGGCTTGGCCAGAACCTGAACTACGACCCCGCGGAATAGAGTCGGCGTCCGCGATCTGCCTGAGATATCTACTTTGCGATTTGCGGTGTTCCTTGCCTCACCACCACCTGGCGTACCACCTGGTAGTCGGCCGGCGGCTCGAAGGTCCTCGGATCGGGCTCGTTCAGCGAGAGATGGTTCACAATAAAGTTCTCGCTCCCCGAGCGCGGATCGAACCGTTTGGTGATCAGATTCAAGCCAAGCCGCGGCGAATACCAGAACTCTTTCACAATCGGCTCCGACCTCGTATTGCCGAACTGCCCGGCCGGAAGGGTGGTAATCTCGCGCGAGCCGGTCGCGTCCAGGGTCTCAACCGTCTGCTGCCCCAGCGCCTCCTGGGTTACGGAGTATCCTTGTCCGGGCGGGGTCGCGCACCCGCACAACTCCAGGCCTCCCATCCCGTTTGGCATCGCCGCCATCGCAGGCCTGACGTACGTACTCAGGTAGCAAATTCTCTGCGCCGGCATGCAACTGTAGAACTCGTGCAGATTCGGATCTGTGTATTCGAGTGCCGTAATCCGGGTGGTCTGCGTGTCTCCGTCCGGACTGAAGGCGCGCCTCTCTTCGAAGATCCTTCCGGTATTGTCCCTCGCGATGGTGCGATGGTTCTTTACGGTCGCGGTCGACCCGTCTGCCAGGAGAGTCGTCCAGTCAGTGGTTACGGTCGCGGTGAAGGGCGCATTGGTCAAAGGCAACACTGCGATGCTCTGAATACGCGTGAAACTCCCGCCGTCGGGAGCGTGTGCAGTGGCTGGATTAGGAACTGGGGGCTGAGCAAATGCAAGTGAGCCAATGGCAAGTGCACCAAATACCATGAGCGCTTTCATGATTACCTCGATGCCGCCAAGTTTACACAAACCATGGCCCTTGGTTGTATCCAAATTGCGACTGTGCTAAAAGTAGATATTCCAGTCTGCCTTACCGCAGATTTGAATTTCATGCAGAGTGGTTGAGGGACGAGCCCTGCGACGCCACGACAACCGGACAGAACGCGGTACCGGTGTCAACTCTCTCCTGGCTGGCCGTATAGGCGCAGGGAACATGAGATTCGGAGCTCGCAGCGCCGGGCAGGCCTGCACCCGCATTTCTCCTTCCTTCGCCGCCCGCGGCGCCCCCAAGAGAGTCTGAAAGTTCGGTCGCAGCAATCGTGTCCCCTCCTCACTCGGAGAGAGCTTTGATGGATTATTCGTGTACCAACTATGAGCTGATGTGCAGCGAGTGCGGCAAGCGCTACGGCAATCGGCCGCTCTCGGCCTGTCCCGACTGCCTCGCACCGCTGGAGATCGTCTATGACCTGCTCTCGGCCAAGGGCGTCTTCACGCGCGATTCCATCGCCCGCGGTCCGGCCAGCATCTGGCGCTACGCGCGGCTTTTGCCCGTGCCTGAGGGCTTCCAGCCTGACTTGCCGGTCGGCTTCACGCCGCTTATCCGCGCCACTCGCCTGGGCGCGCGCATCGGCGCCCCCACTCTCTACGTCAAGAACGACGCCGTGTGCTTTCCCACCTTGAGCTTCAAGGACCGCGTGGTTGCAGTCGCGCTCGCGAATGCACAAAAGTTCGGTTTCGATACGGTGGGTTGCTCCTCGACAGGCAACCTCGCGAACTCAGTCGCTGCGCAGGCCGCGCGTCTCGGCCTCAAGGCCTGCATCCTGGTGCCCGCGGACCTCGAGCCCGCCAAGATCCTCAACACGCTGGTCTACGGCGCGCGCCTCATCCGTGTCGACGGCAACTACGACAGCGTTAACCGCCTGTCGATTCAAATCGCCGACGAGTACAACTGGGGCTTCGTCAACGTCAACCTGCGCCCCTACTACGCCGAAGGATCGAAGACCGTCGGCTACGAGATCGCCGAGCAGCTCGGCTGGCGCCTGCCGGACAACGTTGTCGTGCCCATGGCCGGCGGCAGCCTCATTCGCAAAATCCGCAAGGCGTTCCAGGAACTCATCTTCCTTGGCCTGGTCAAGAAGCCTGCCCGCCCCGTGCGTTTCTTCGGCGCGCAGGCCACCGGCTGCTCGCCCATCTCCGTTGCGGTCAAGCAGGGAACTGAGGACATCGTCCCGCAGAAGCCCAATACCATTGCGCGCTCGCTCGCCATCGGCAATCCCGCTGACGGCCCCGCCGCTGCAAAGATGATTCTTGAGGATGGCGGTTGGGCCGAGGATGTCTCCGATGTCGAGATCGTCTCCGGCATCCAGGAACTCGCGGAGACCGAGGGTATCTTCACGGAAACCGCAGGCGGCGTCACCACCGCAGTCACCGCGCGCCTCTACGCGGACGGCCGCATCGCGCCCGGGGAGACGACCGTAGTCTGCATCACCGGAAACGGGCTGAAGACCACCGACGCCCTCGCCGGCTGCTACGACCACCTCGACGCTCGCGCCATTCGCCCGCGCCTCGCCGACTTCGACGCCCTCCTCCGCTCGCTCGACGGAGAACCCGAACCGGAACTCATCGCCACAGGAGAACGCTAGTGCAAATCAAAGTCGTGCTTCCCACCGCCTTCACGCGCCACACCGATGGCCGCAAGCAGTTCGACTCGGCCGCGCCAAATCTGCCCGCGCTGCTCTCGGAGTTCGACCAGACCTTTCCCGCGCTCTCCACCCAGATCAAGGACGAGAACGGCAAGCTGCGCAAGTTCATCAACATTTACATCAACGATGAAGACATCCGCTTTCTCGGCGGCGACGCCTACGCCTTTCAGGATGGCGACGAGGTCATGCTGATCCCGTCCATCGCCGGCGGACACTAAAACCGGAAGGGAACTGCCGCATCGAGCAATTCAAGCCGTCCACCTGAAAACGTACACTGCGTCGCTGATTCTCAGAATCAGCGATTGAACAACACGACGATCAGCACAATCAGCAGGATCAATCCCAATCCGCCGCTCGGATAGTAGCCCCAGCCGCGGCTATACGGCCATCTTGGGTATGAGCCAAGCGCCAGCACCAGAAGAATAATCAACAGGATGATCATCGTTCCTCCTTAGGCAGCCGGTCTTGCTGGCAAGTTCGATAGATGCCATCGCGCGCCGCGGCGTTATCTCAACTTGAGCGTCGGAATTGTGGCGTACCCAAGCAACGCGATGCCGTGCCTTTCTCTCTCATTAAGAAGCAATCCTCGCGACCGGCGCGAGATTTCTTTGTAGAGTGAAAGCAGGGTGCCCATGTATCTGATACTTGCAATCGTTCTGGTTGTGATGTGGCTCGGCGGCTTCGTCATGTTCAAAACCGCGGGCCTGCTCATCCATCTGCTCCTGCTGCTCGCAGTCATCTCCCTCATCATGCACTTCGTTGCCGGTCGTCACGCCACCTAACCGACCGGTGCACCGCAGAAACAAGAGGCCAAACCCACGATTGGGCTTGGCCTCTGGTTTTGCGAATTTCGCGATTTATTGGTGGGCCACAGGCTGCGATGCCGGCAGGACCGGCGGCATCACCGCGGCCAGCGCCGGCGGCGTCTCCTCAGCCAGTTCCGGCAGCTTCTCTTCCAGCGCGATCTGCAGCACCTCGTCCATCTCTTCGACAAAGTACAGCTTCATCTCGGTCTTCAGCAGCTCCGGCATATCGGCCATGTCCTTGCGATTGTCCTCGGGCACGATCACCTCGAAGATGCCTGCGCGATGTGCCGCCAGCAGCTTCTCTTTCAGGCCGCCAATCGCCAGCACTTTGCCGCGCAGCGTAATCTCGCCGGTCATCGCGATATCGCGCCGCACCTTGATCTTGGTCAGCGCGCTCGCCAGGGCGGTTGCCAGCGTAATGCCCGCCGATGGCCCGTCCTTCGGAATCGCTCCCTCGGGCACGTGCACGTGGATGTCGACGTGCCGGTAGAACTCCTTGCCCAGTCCCAGGTGCTGCGCACGCGACCTTATGTAGCTCAGCGCGGCCTGCGCCGACTCCTGCATCACTTCGCCGAGTTGCCCGGTGGTGGTCAGCTTGCCCTTGCCGTCCAGCACCTGGACCTCGGTTTGCAGCAGCGTGCCGCCGACCTCCGTCCATGCCAGCCCTGTCACCAGGCCAATCTCGCTCTTCTCGTGCACCTGCGAGTCGCGGAACTTCGCCACGCCCAGCATTTCGCCCAGGTTGTCGCCGGTCAGCACTTCGCGATGCTCCGGTCCGCCCTGCACTACTTTGCGCGCCACCTTGCGGCATACATTGCCGATCTCGCGTTCCAGGTTGCGGACGCCCGCCTCGCGCGTATACCCGCGGATGATCGCCCGCAGCGCGTCGTCCTCAAAGACGATCTGTGCCTCGGTCAGCCCCGTAGCCTCGCGTTGCTTGCGAACCAGATACTGCTTCGCAATCTCCATCTTCTCCAGTTCGGTGTAGCCATGCAGCCGCAGAATCTCCATGCGGTCCTGCAGCGCACTCGGAATAGTGTGCAGCACATTCGCCGTGGTCACGAACAACACGTTTGACAGGTCGTACTCAACGTCCAGGTAGTGGTCCTGGAACGATCCGTTCTGCTCCGGGTCCAGCACCTCCAACAGCGCGCTAGCCGGATCGCCCCGGAAGTCCGAAGCCATTTTGTCGATCTCGTCCAGCATGAACACCGGGTTCTTGGTGCCCGCCTTTTTCATCGACTGGATAATCTGTCCCGGCAGCGCTCCAATGTAGGTTCTGCGGTGCCCGCGAATCTCCGCTTCATCGCGTACGCCGCCCAGCGACATGCGCACAAACTTCCGCCCCGTTGCCTTCGCAATCGACATGCCCAGCGAAGTCTTGCCCACCCCGGGAGGCCCGACAAAGCACAGAATCGAACCCTTGGGGTTCTTCACCAACTGGCGCACAGCCAGAAACTCCAGAATCCGCTCCTTGATCTTTTCCAGGCCATAGTGGTCGGTGTTCAGGATGGTCTCCGCGTGTTCGATCGAACGGATCTCCTTCGAGCGCTTCTTCCACGGCACCGCCAGCAGCCAGTCAAGATAGTTGCGCGAGACGGTCGATTCGGCCGACATCGGCGGCATCGCTTCCAGCTTCTTCAGCTCCTGCAGCGATTTCTCCAGCACGTCCTTCGGCATTCCCGCCGTTTCGATCTTCTTCTTCAGCTCATCGAACTCCGACTTCTCGCCCCGTCCAAGCTCCTTCTGGATCGCCTTGATCTTCTCGTTCAGGTAGTACTCTTTTTGCGCCTTCTCCATCTGCCGCTTCACCCGCGACTGGATGGTCCGGTCCATGTTCAGTTTCTCGATGGCCACATCCAGCACGTCGCCCACGCGCGCCAGCCGCGTCTCCGGGTCGAACACATCCAGAAGCTGCTGCTTCTCGTCGATCCCGAGCTGCAGGTTCGCCGCAATCGTGTCCGCCAGCTTGGCCGGTTCGTCCATGCGCACGCTCGCCGCCATGGTCTCGTGGTTCAGCGACTGCTGCAATTTCACATACTGCTCGAACAGCGTGTGCACGCGGTGCATCAACTGCTCCACCTGCGGCGTAACCTCAAGCTGCGTCTTGCCGGTGCGCACGGTCGCGACAAAGAAGCCGTCTTCGTCGTTCACCTCAATCGAGCGTGCTCGCTCCACTCCCTCCACCAGCACCTTGATGTTGCCGTCCGGCATGCGCACGCTCTGCACAATGTTGCCGATCGTGCCGGTGTCATAAATGTCGTCTGCGCTCGGTTCGTCGACCGATGCGTCGTGCTGGGTCGCGAGGAAGATCTTCCGGTCGCCCGTCAACGCCTCTTCCAGCGCCCGCACGCTCGACTCCCGCCCCACCACAAACGGAGTCATCATATGGGGGAAGATGACCATGTCGCGGATCGGCATCATCGGCAGCTTCCGAACTTCGCCGGTCAAAACGGTCTTGGTTTGATTCGCCATGGTTCTCCCATTAGACGCACTAACCGCTGCCCAGGGTGCAACCCGGGATCAACGCTTCCAGTGATTGTAATGCCTCAGGCGAAAACCGCATCCCTAACTTTTGGGTGACGGCAAAGAATTACAGTGCGAGCACCGCGAATCGCACGGAGGTTTATGCGTAAGTACCCACATTTACGCAGCTACATTATCAATTTGGACAAGAGACTCGATTACCACCGTAACGCAGTGACTACCCGGCCTTCTCCAGCAGCATCGGCAGGGTCAGGGAGTGCTTCTTCACCATCTCCGCCGTAATCATCAGCTCGGTGATCTTCTTGTTGCCCGGCACGTAGTACATCAGGTCCAGCATCAGCTCTTCCAGGATCATGCGCAGCCCGCGCGCGCCCACCTTGCGCTGCAGCGCCTCGCGGGCAATCTCCTTGGCTGCGTCGTCGGAGAAGGTTACCTTCACGTTCTCGTAGTCGAACAGCTTCGCATACTGCTTCAGGATCGCGTTTCGCGGCTTGGTCAGTATCTCGATCAACGCCGCCTCATCCAATTCGTCCAATATTCCCATCACCGGCAGCCGGCCCACGAACTCCGGAATCAATCCATACTTCAGCAGGTCCTGCGGCTCCGCCTGGCGCAGCAGTTCGGCATCGCGCTGTGCCCGGATCGGCGTTACCTCGCCTTCCTTCGCGTCCGGATCCGCAATCGCGCGGAAGCCCAGCGCCTTCTTGCCGATGCGCCGCCCAATCACCTTCTCCAGCCCCACAAAGGCCCCGCCGCAGATAAACAGGATGTTGGTGGTATCCACCGCCGTAAACTCCTGGTGCGGATGTTTGCGCCCGCCTTGTGGCGGCACATTCGCCACCGTGCCTTCCAGGATCTTCAGCAGCGCCTGCTGCACGCCCTCGCCCGAAACGTCGCGGGTGATCGACGGATTCTCGTCCTTGCGTCCGATCTTGTCGATCTCGTCGATGTAGATGATGCCACTCTGCGCGCGCGTCACGTCGCCCTCGGCCGCCTGCAGCAGCTTCAGGATGATGTTCTCGACGTCCTCGCCCACATACCCGGCTTCGGTCAGCGTGGTCGCGTCCACGATTGCGAACGGCACATCCAGCATCTTCGCCAGCGTCTGCGCCAGCAGCGTCTTGCCCGAACCCGTGGGGCCCACCAGCAGAATATTGGACTTCGACAACTCCACATCGCTCGAGCGGGTTTTGTTCATCTGGATGCGCTTGTAGTGGTTGTAGACCGCGACCGCGAGCTTCTTCTTGGTCTGGTCCTGCCCAATCACATACTCGTCCAGAAACGCCTTGACCTCTTGCGGCTTGGGAAGCTGCGCTGGCGCTACGCCAGGCACCACCTCGCTGCGGTCATCCTCGAGGATTGAGTTGCACACCCCAACGCACTCGTCGCAGATGTAAGCCCTGGGATAGTCGGATGGCGAGGAGATCAGCTTTGCAACCGCATCCTGCGACTTGTGACAAAACGAGCAGCGAAGCGATTCGTCTGAACCGCGGGATGTTTTCATGGTTGCGGCAACTCCTGGGGTCGACCGGTGGTGCTGGGATCTTCTTAAGTCTACACCCGAACCCGCCCCCGTCCGGCTACACGGAAGTCACCGGAATACGTCTTTTCGGTTACTCCCGAACCTCGCCGTGCACTTAACGAAATAAGTAACAAACCCCGGCGCCGAGGCCGGGGTCTGAGGAGGGAACCGTCTGCGAGCTCAGGTCCGCGGCCGGTCGATGATGTCGTCGATGATGCCGTACTCCTTCGACTGCTCCGCCGTCATAATGAAGTCGCGCTCCACGTCCCGCTCGATCCGGTCCAGCGATTGCCCGGTCGACTTGCTCATCAGCTTGTTGGTGATCTCGCGAATACGCAGAATCTCCCGCGCGTGGATGTCGATGTCGGTCGCCTGTCCGCTCAGTCCGCCCATGGACGGCTGATGGATCAGGATGCGCGCATTCGGCAGCGCGAACCGCTTGCCCTTCTTGCCCGCCATCAGCAGAAACGCGCCCATCGACGCCGCCTGCCCGATGCAGAACGTCACCACGTCGTTCTTGATGTACTGCATGGTGTCGTAGATGGCCAGCCCCGCCGTGATCGAACCTCCGGGCGAGTTGATGTAAAGCTGGATGTCCTTCTCCGGGTCCTCGCCGCTCAGGAACAGCATCTGCGCGATGATCACGTTCGCAATGTTGTCATCGATCGGCGTCCCCAGAAAAATGATGTTGTCGCGCAGCAGACGGCTGTAAATGTCGTAGGCGCGTTCGCCCCGGCTCGTCTGCTCGATCACCATCGGTACCAAACCCATGTCGCTCTCCCTCTTGCTTGCTAACTCGCTGACTTGCTAACCCGCTGACTCGCTGTTCTTCTAGCTCGCCAGCTTCTCATACAGCACGCTGCTTGTCTTCTCCCGTCGCATCTCCTCGCGCAGCCGGGCCATTCCGCCGTCTTTCAAAAGCCGATCGCGCAGCGAATCGTACGGCTCGCGCGTCTGGATCGACAGCATCAACACCTCATCGTCCAACTCCTTGTCGGTCACCGTCACCTTCTCGGCATCTGCGATCCGGTCCACCACCAGCGATGCGCGCACCTCGCGCTCCGCCTCGTCGCGCTGCGCCGCACGCAGGCGCCCGAAGTCCAGCTTGCGCATGTCGTCCGCCCTCATGCCCTGCTGCGCCAGCGCCCGCAATCCGCGCTCCAGCCGCGCATCCACGCGCTGTTGCACAAACGACTCAGGGACCGGGAAGTGGTATCGCCCGATCAGTTCGTCCAGCATCTTGTTCTTCGCGCCGGATTCGAGCGCTTCCTTCTTCCGCCGGCCCGCGCGCTCCCGCAACTGGGTCTCGAACTCCTCCCACGTCTCACTACCGCCAAGCTGCTTCGCCAGCTCCGCGTCGCGCTCCGGATAGGTCTTGCGCTTGATCGCCTTCACGGTCACGTCGTAGCTCACCGTCTGTCCCGCCAGCCTGCGGTCGCCGAAGTCCGCGGGATACACCACCTCGAACGTCAACTCCTGTCCCACCTTGGTCCCGCGCAGCGCATCGTTGAACGCCGGCAGCGTGTTCTTGCCGCCAATCTCGATCAGCACGTCTTCGCCGGTCAAGGGCTCCGAGGCCGGCTCCTTCGCGGTCACACCCTCTTCCGTTACGGTCTGCGCCAGCGGCTGAATCTGCCCCTTGAACTGGATCTCCGCCCAGTCGCCTTCCACCAGCGCCCGCTCCTCTTCCACCGGTTCCACGGTTGCCTGGCTGTCCAGCATGCGGTCCAGTTCCGCTTCAAACTCTTCCTCAGTCAGCTCAACCTTCGGCTTCTCCACGCGCACCGTGTCGTAGTCCGCCACATCGAACTCCGGCAGCACCTCGAACGCCGCCTTGAACCGCAGGGGCGCGCCTTCAGCCAGTTGCAGGTCCAGCAACTGCGGCTCCGACACCGGCTGCAGCTTCCGCTCCACGATTGCCGTCCGGAAGCGCTCCGAAACCAGCGACTCCAGCACCTCCTGGCGCAGTTCTTTCGCAAACTTCGACCGCACCAGCGACTCCGGCACCTTGCCCGCGCGGAAGCCCGGAATGCGCGCCAGCTTCTGGTAACGCTTGATCACGGTCTTGTAGGCCTTTGAGACCTCGTCGGCTGGAACCTCCACCTCGATCTCGCGCGTCAACTGCGGATTCAGCGTCGGACCATGCTGATGTTCATGATCGTGGTCGTGCTCGCCGTGATCGTGATCATGCTCATGGTCGTGTTCGTGGTGCTCGGCGGCTGCGTTCAGCTCCTGGTCCGCAGTCTCGCTCGTCGCTATCTCGTTTGTTTCCGTCATTTCACTCGGGTTCAAATCAATGCCTTCCAGGGTCGCCTGTAAATGGACCGCGCTGCTCCGCACCTTGGCGTCGAGCGCGGCCGACGCCTCTCTTCCACTCTACGAGTCTTGCTTGGGAAGGGTCAAACCCGCGCAACCCGCGGACGCGCGTCTTGCCACTACATTGGCGGCTCTCCGCTGGCCAGCGAGAATAGTTCGAGCCGCACCTTCCACTGCGTCGACTGGCCCGGCTGCAGCACCACCATCCCCGTGTCAGTCTCCTTCTCCCACTCGCGCCCGAATGGGTCGGGGTAGTTGAACTGTGGTTCGATCGACACAAAGCCCGCATCCGCCGGGGCAACCACGCGTATTGCCTTGATGGTCGGGCTCAGCGCGGTCAGCCGCAGCCCGTAATTGCTGACGGGATCGCTCAGCTCTGCGATCGGCCCGTCGTCCAGAAGATTCTGTTCGAGCGCAACGAAGCACTCGTCCAGGTCCATCGTCCCCAGCGTGGCCCCACTATGCGCTGTGAAGTCATAGGCTGTGCCCGCCACCTTAAGCAGCGCTCCGGTGGGCACATCCTTGTCCCGATTGCGCACCTCCGCCCGCATCTCGCCTGGGATTCGCAGGCGCAACTGGCGCCGGTTGCCGTCGAGAATCGCAAACCGCGGCTCCCATCCCAGCCCGATCGGTTCAGGCGCATCGCCTATGTTGTGTGCCGCTATAGTCAGGTCGATCGAACGGCTGCCCAGCAACACCGTAATGGTGAAGTCCGTCTTCGACGGCCACAGCCCGCCAAAATCCCCGGCATGGAAGATCGCCTCTGCCTCCCCGCCGTCGGGCAAGGCTGACGTCCGCACAGAATCCGATGGCTCCGCGAGCATTAGCCCATCCCGGGCAACGGCGCTCGCACTGCCGCTCTCGGCCGACGGCAGAGTGATCGTTTGCCCCTGCCAGGCCGCAGCAGTGTGGCCGCCTTCGGTCGGCGTTCCCCAGATGCGGCCCGCCCACGGCGCTTCGAAGGCGCCTCCCATGGTCACGCTTGCGTGCCCGTCTGCGTCCTCGCCTTTGCCGGTCATCGCCTTGGCCGCGCCCTCGACCGCCGGCGACGCCATCAGGTTCACCTCGCCCTTGCCCGGAATATAAGCCGCAATCTGCAGCACATTCATCCCCCGGCCGGGCAACATCGTCACCGAGAGGAACTCCGGCGTCGAGTCGCCCATTAAGCGCGTCCGCATCAACGAGATCGCCTCCTGGCCTCCGGGCCGCGGTACCGGAGCGTCCTCCCGCCCATCCGCCATCTTCTCCTTCAACTTGTGGAAATTGCCGCGCATGTGTTCGCGATACCCCATGGTCAGCCCCACCAGCGCGCACCCCAGTAGAAAGCCCGTCACCAGACCGGACCGCACCACGATCCCTCGCCAAACCCGGTGGTACAGCGCGGAGAACCACTCCTTCACAATCGCGAGATACATCCTGCTGATCCGTGGATCTTCCAAGTTGCCCGTCCGTCCTTCTCTTAAGCTCGCATGTATTCTATCTACATGGCGGTCGTCCGGGTTTTCCATCGCGCACCCGCCATTCCTCTCCGGTGAAATCGACCCGTCGCAACGCGCCCAGCCCGCCGCTCCCGCTTCGGGTCGCTCAGCCCAGGTCTCTCCGTCGGCTTCCGGCCCCGGCTCCCGAGCAGGACCGCGTCCGCAACGCGATCATCGCCTGCGAGCTCTGTCCCCGCCTGCGCGAATACTGCGCCCGCATCGGCGAGACCCGCCGCCGCGCCTACCAGGACCACGATTACTGGGCGCGCCCCGTCCCCGGCTTCGGCGATCCCCGCGCCCGCGTCCTCATCCTCGGCCTCGCTCCCGGCGCCCACGGAGCCAACCGCACCGGCCGCCCCTTTACCGGCGATGGCTCCGGCGGCTTCATGTACCCGGTCCTCCACCAGCTCGGCTTCGCCTCCCAGCCCCGCGCCATCTCCCGCGACGACGGCCTCCGCCTTCGCGACGCCTGGATCGGTTCCGTCGTCCGCTGCGCCCCGCCCGGCGACAAGCCCACGCCCCAGGAGATTCGCAACTGCAGTGTCCACCTGACGGCCGAGATCAACGCGCTGCCACGCGTCCGCGTCGTCGTCTGCCTCGGCAAGATCGCCTGGGACGGCTTCCTCGCCCACCTGTTGCAGGCCGGCGTCATCGCCCGCCGCTCCGATTACCGCTTTGCCCACGCCGCCGAGTACACCCTGCCCACCAGCCTCCACCTGCTTGGCAGCTACCACCCCTCGCTGCGCAACACCAACACCGGACGCCTGGACCGCGCGATGTTCGCCCGCGTCTTCGTCCGTGCCAGGGAACTCGCAGGCCTCGGCGGCGATCCCTTCGCGCAAACTTAACACAACCAATCCCGGCCTCGGGCAGTCTAATCACCAGGCGACACATCTAGCTCGCAAGGGAGACCGTATGAGTGCAAAGAACGTTTGGATCGCTTTTGGCTTGGGCGTAACGGCGGGAGCTGCCGTCGCTCTCCTCTACGCTCCCCAGCCTGGCGCAAAAACGCGCCGCCAGATCAAGAAGAACATCAACGATGGCGTCGACTACCTTGAAGACGCCGCAGGCTATCTCCGCGAGCAAGCCGAGTACCTCAGCCGCGAAGCGCAGAAGACCATCAAGCGCACCAAGGGTCAGGTGGAAGACGTCGTCGACAAAGCCACCGGCGCCGTTTCCGACGCGGTAAAGAGCGTCCAGTCCCTGATGTGATCCGCCCCGGTCTTTCCGTTTTCAACTGAGAACTAACAACTGGCAACCAGCAGCTACTCCGGCGGTCCCACCGTCACCACAAAGTACGCGATCTCGCCATCGCTCTTGTTTGCAATCCAGTGTTCGTCGCCCGCGTAGCACAGTCCCACATCACCTGCGTTCATCGTGTATTCGGTCCCGTTCAGGTAGAGCGTCGCCGTCCCGCGCTGCATCAGCCATATCTCGCTGTGCTTGTGTGTCCCAACCGCCTCATGCGGCGCCCCCGGCGCCTGCACGCTCTCATGCATCTCCAGGCGAATCGTGCCACCCGCCAGCATCCCCGCCAGGAACTGGTGCGACTCATGCCCGCCCACCATCCCCCGTCCCGGCTGCGGCTTGAAGACTCCCGACTTCAACTCCGGCAACTGCCGCGGCGCCGCTGCCGCACCCGCCGCCGCTGGAGCAGCAGTCTGACCCTCGGCCTTCGTACTCGCCAACGCCGCAGTTCCCAGCAGCGCCGCCACCATCCCCGCAAAATCCCTGCGATTAACTTCCTCCATCTTGTCTCCTCCGACTGTCTGCCAAATAGCACAACGCCCCGGCGCTTTTCACCGAGGCGTTGAGTCTATCGTTTTTGCCCTTCAACTGACCACTGACCACTTACCACTGCTCTTATACCGTCGTCAGCGCCAGTCCAGCCACCTTGTCGTCGCCGTCTCCCGAGCCGTCCGCGGAGATCGGCCGGTAGAACAGTTGGTTGTTTTCCATGTAAACCTCCAGGAACGCCGGCCGCTGCGCGATTCCGCCTGAGATCAGTGCCTCCGACAGCGGGTCTTCGACGAACCGCTGCAGCGCGCGCCGCAAAGGCCGCGCCCCGTAGTTGCGCTCCGAAGAGGTCTTCTCCAGAATCCACTGCTTCGCGTCGTCGGTCACACTCAGCGTGATCGCCTTGTGCACCAGGTTGGTGTTCAGTTGCTGCACCAGCAGCTCCATGATCTGCATCAGGTCCGAGTTCGAGAGCGACGTGAAGATAATGATCTCGTCCACGCGATTCAGGAACTCCGGATTGAAGGTGCGCTTCACTTCGCCCTTCACCAGTTCCTCCATCTTGTCGAGAATCATGGATTCCTTGCCGCTCTGGAAGCCCAGTCCTTCGCGCTTCTGCAGGTGCTTCGCCCCGATGTTCGAGGTCATCACCACGATCGTGTTCTTGAAGTCGACCGTATTGCCCAGCCCATCGGTCAACTGCCCGTCTTCAAACACCTGCAGCAGCAGGTTGAAGACATCCGGATGCGCCTTCTCGATCTCATCCAGCAACACCACGGAATACGGTGACCGCTTGACCCGCTCGGTCAACTGCCCGCCTTCCTCGTAGCCCACATATCCCGGAGGCGAACCGATCAGCTTGCTCACCGAGTGCTTCTCCATGAACTCCGACATGTCGAACCGGATCAGCGACTTCTCGCTCCCGAACAGGAACTGCGCCAGCGTGCGCGCCATTTCCGTCTTGCCCACGCCCGTCGGCCCCAGGAACAGGAAGCTCCCAATCGGCCGCGCCGGGTTCTTCAACCCCGCCCGCGACCGCCGTATCGCACGCGCCAGCGCCGAAATCGCCTTGTCCTGCGAGATCACGCGCTTGTGCAACTCTTCCTCCACGCGCAGCAACTTCTGCGTCTCTTCTTCCTTGATCGAAGTAATCGGCACGCCCGTCCAGCGGCTCACCACGTCCTCGATATCCTCGCGCGTCACAATCCCCGCCGACGAGTCATCGAGATGGTATTTATCGCGCAATGCCCGCAGGTTTTCCCGCTCCTTGCGCTCCTCGTCCGAGTAGAACCGCGCCTTCTCGAACTCGTGATTCGCAATCGCATTCTCCATCCGGTGCACGATGAACTTGATCCGCTTCTGCACCTCGGTCAACTCTTCAGGCAGGGAAGTCTGGCGCAGCTTTACCCGCGCCCCCGCCTCGTCGATCAGGTCGATCGCCTTGTCCGGCAGGAACCGGTCCGGAATGTACCGGCTCGAATGCGACACCGAAAAATTGATCGCATCGTCGGTGTAGCTCACCGCATGGAACTTCTCGTACTTGTCCTTGATCCCCTGGATAATCTTGATCGCATCTTCCTCGTTCGGCGGCGGCACTTTCACCGCCTGGAAGCGCCGCTCCAGCGACCGGTCCTTCTCAATCGACTTCCTATACTCCGCCGGCGTCGTCGCTCCAATGCACTGGATCTCGCCGCGGCTCAGCGCCGGCTTCAGAATGTTCGCCGCGTCCAGCGAACCCTCCGCAGACCCCGCCCCAACCAGCGTGTGCAGCTCGTCGATGAACACGATGGAGTTCTGGTTCTCCATCAGCTCCTTCATGATCGTCTTCAGCCGCTCTTCAAACTGCCCGCGATACTTCGTCCCCGCCACGATCAGCGACAAATCCAGCGCCAGCACCCGCTTGTCCGCCAGGAAGCTCGGCACCTCGCCATCGGCGATCTTCTGTGCCAGCCCCTCCACAATCGCCGTCTTGCCTACGCCCGGCTCACCGATCAGCACCGGATTGTTCTTCGTCCGCCGGCACAGAATCTGGATCACGCGCTCGACTTCATTGTCCCGCCCCACCAGCGGATCGAGCTGCTGGTCCATGGCGCTCTGGGTCAGGTCGCGCGAAAACTCCGAGAGCATCGACTGCTCGCCGCGCTGCCCCTTGCTGCTCTGCTGCTGCGGAGCTTTCTCCTGCGTCGTTCGCTGCAACTCCTCGCGGATTGCCGGCAGGCGCAGCCCGCGCTCGGTCAGGATCTCCGCCGCAAAGCACTTCTCTTCGCGCAGCAATCCCAGCAACAGATGTTCCGTGCCTATATGTTTGTGCGAGAGCCGCTCGGCCTCTTCCGCCGCGTACGCCAGCACTCGCTTGCACTCGTTCGAGAGCGGCAGATCGACCGAGGTCGACACCTTCTCCCGTATCGTCGTGTGCCCTTCAATCTGCTTCCGAATCGATTCCACGGACGCGTGCGACCGCAGAAAGCGGTTCGTCAGTGCCTTGTCCTCCCGCAACAACCCGAGCAGCAGGTGCTCGGTCTCGATGTACGGCGACCCAAACTGACTGGCCTCGTACCGCGCGAAGAAGATCACGCGGCGCGCTTTCTCCGTATAGCGTTCGAACATGTTCCCCCTTCAAGCCGGCCACTGCACCTGCCCTTCAGCGCGGTGCAGCACCATCGGTCGAGCCCGTCTCCGCGCCAGCCGCTCGCGGAAACCCTTCAGGGTGTCACCGGAAATCCCGCCTCCGGAATGCAGATCACCCATTCCACTCCTTATAGTGTAGACGCTGCGTCAAATATTCCCAATCACTCGAAAGTTTCGACTACCGTAACACTCTTATTGGATGTGCGCTATGCCAAAATCGCACCAAATTTGGTGCACGCCTTCGCCGCCCTCAACTGACCGCTGAGAACTGACAGCTCACAACTGCTCCTGGAGTACCCCATCCCGCAACCGCAGCACCCGCCCGCACCGCATCGCAAACTCCATGCTATGAGTCACCAGCACGCTGGTCAGCGGATGCTCCCCATGCAGCTTCTGGATCAGCCCAAACACCGCCTCCGCCGTCTTTCCGTCCAGGTCTCCCGTCGGCTCGTCCGCCAGCAACAGCTTCGGCCCCGTTACCAATGCTCGCGCCAGGCTCACCCGCTGCTGTTCGCCGCCGCTCAGCTCGCCCGACCGGTGTCCCGCCCGCGCCGTCAGCCCAACCTCGCCCAGCCACACCCTCGCCTTTTCCAGAGCCTGCGCCCGTCCCTCTCCGCGCGCCAACAGCGGCATCGCCACGTTTTCCACCGCCGTAAACTCCGGCAGCAGGTAGTGGAACTGCCACACGTACCCCACCTCACGGTTGCGAAACTCGGCCGCCTGCCTTGCGTTCAGCCCGCCCAGCCGCGTCCCCGCGACCCAGACATCGCCCCCGGTGGGCCGGTCCAGCGCCGCCAGCAGATGCAGCAGCGAGCTTTTTCCCGACCCGCTCTCGCCCACAATCGCGACCATCTCTCCCGCTGCCACCGAAAAATCCAGCCCGCGGAACAGCACCACCTCGCCGCGCCCACCGTCTCCACCCGTGCCTCCGCTCCCCGCCACCGCCGGATAGATCTTGGTCAGCCCCTCCGTCCGCAGCATCGCGCGTTCGCTCAACTCAGACCTTCCCATCCTTCACTCAAAAGCCTCACGGCTTTACTCTCTCAAACGTAAAGTCGCACGTGCGCGGCCCCAACCAGTGGCCTTTTCCGTGTGCAGCTTCGAATCGTGCCGTTACCGGATGCTGCCACGGAACCCCTCGCCCCGCGTGACTCAGATTGTAGTCGTCGAGCCCCGTCAATTTCTTCGCCAGCAAATCCGCAACCCCATCGTCCCCGATGCTCCCTTCCAGCGACATCCACGCCGGCTGCCCCGCCGTGCCATGTTCGCCGTGCAGCACCGAATCCTTCACCTCTGCCCTGAATTCCCACGTGAATGGCTGCACTCCATCCGGTCCCTTGGGGCACGCCAGGGTCACGTCCCACTTGCCGTCAAAACGCCCCATATCCGCCGCCCCGCACGCGCTCCCGCCCAAACCCGCCAACAACGTCGCAGCCATCACCATCGCCTTCCCTCGTGCCATCGATCCTCCTCTCCAACGCAAATGCGCTGCCCGCATTTTGCATTTGTCTCAACCCTGTGCTCTCTCTTTTTACTCTGCCATCTCTGTGATTCGCTTTTCGACCTTCCCCGCATGCCCCGAATAATTCCCCAGCGAAATCGCCAGCCGGTTCCACGCATTGATGGTCGTAATCGCCAGCGTCAAATTCACTGCCTCCACCTCGCTGAAGTGCGCCCGCATCTCGTCATACACCGCATCCGGCGCGTGACCATCCTGAATATTCGTCACTGCCTCGGTCCAGGCCAGCGCCGCCCGCTCCCGCTGCGTATACGCACCGCCCGAACCTGCCCCAGCCCCGCGCCACTCGCTGACGCCCGCAATCCGCTCCTCCGGCTCATGCAGCTTCCTCAACTCATCCGCATGAAGCTTGATGCAGTACTCGCACCCATTCATCAGAGAAGCCCGCAGCCGCACCAGGCCCAGCAGCACCGGCTCCAGCCCCGTGCCCGTGTTCAGGTAATGCTCCAGCGCCCGCATCTTCTCCATCCCCTCCGGCGCCAACTCCCCATACTTCAACCGAGCCGCCATTTCACTCCCTCACTCGATTTCTACTCATACCGCAGCGCCTCCGCCGGCAGCACGTTCGCCGCGCTCGCACTCGGATACAGCGTAGCCAGCAAACTCACGCCCAAACTCACCGCACTCACAATCACGGCATCCACCAGCCGCGGCGCAAACGGAAGGTAGTCGATCGAGTACACCGACGGGTCCAGCGGGAAGCGGTAATGTCCGCCCACCCAGCTCAGCGCGTACCCAACCACCAGCCCCAGCGCCGTCCCAATCACTGAAATCAGCAGCCCCTGCAGCAGAAAGATCCGCCGCACCTGGGCTTCGCTGACGCCGAAACTCATCAGCACCGCGATATCCCGCGTCTTCTCCATCACCATCATGGTCAGCGCGATCAGGATATTCAGCGCGGCCACGCACACAATCAGCGCCAGCACGATGAACGTCACAATCTGCTCCAGCGCCAGCGCGCGGAACAGCTCGCGGTTCTGCTCCATCCAGTTGGTCGTCGCGAAGCCCTTGCCCGCGGCTGCCTCGATCTCCCGACCAATCGCGCCGGCATTGTTCATATCGTCGACCTTGAAGCTGATCGCCGAAATCAGGTCCGGCTCGCTGAACAGCCTCTGCGCATCCGCTAGCCGGATAAACGCATAACTCGAGTCGTACTGGTAGAAACCAGACTTGAAGATCCCCGCCACCACAAATCTCCGCGACCCCGGCATCGGGCCAAACGGCGAAAGCTCCCCTTGCGGACTGATCACCATCACCGTATCGCCAACGTCCGCCCCAATTGTCTCCGCCAAATCCTGCCCAATCACAATCGGCGGTATCGGATGGCTGGGCTCGCGCACAATCGTGCCATCTGGCTGCTTCAGGCAGACCACCCCTGTGTCGGCAATGCCCGAGCAGGGAAGCGAATCGAGTGGGTCCAAGTCGTCCGCGCTCCCCTTCTTCACGTTCCGCAGCAAATCCGAAACCGTATTCTGGTCCGCCGGAATCACCCCCGTGATCAGCGCCCCGCCGCTCTTCGCACCGCGTGCGATCAGCACCTCTTCATAGAGTTCCGGCGCCGCGGCCGTCACATGCGGCAGCGCCCGCAGCCGCTCCAGCAGCGGCCGCCAGTCACTCATCCCATCGTCCGCCACGCGCATCAGCATCACATGCGCGGTCGATCCCAGCAACTTGTCCTGCAGGTCGCGGCTCATCCCATTCGTAATCGCCAGCGCAATAATCAGCGAAGCCACCCCCGCCGCCACGCCGACCACGCTGATCAACGTGATCAAGCCCACCACTGCCTGCCGCCGCTTGGCCCGCAGATACCGCGCCGCAATGAACAGTTCAAACCGCATGAACTAGGCTCCCATCTCGCGGACAATCAAGCTGGGAGGAAATACCTCTGCATTAGCGCCGGCAAAGTGAATAAAGCTGGTCCAGTACCCAAGATAGATCGTATGGCGAAAAATTCCATCGTCAACGTCAGGAAGATGGCATCGTTGAATCTCGTCTCCGCCGGTTGCAAATCCGTTGATCTGATCTGGGGCAGTTCCATCGCCTTTTTCGGGAGACTCGATCACGCAATACCGAAGGCCACTGATAACAAGTTGGCCGGGTTTATACTCTGGCCGCGCCTCCGGCAAATCGGTAGAAAGCCCAACGAACCATTCGAGGTCGAGCGTGAGAGTTCCTGCCTTGTAATCCGTAGAAAGCCCCAGCAAGTAAGCGTCGTGCAAACCATTCGGTGTCCGGTACTCCACCTCCTCCATCGTCATCGCACCACCGCTTTCACCGCCACCACATTCTCATACCGGTCATAAACCCGCACCGCCAGCACATGTTCTGCCGGATTCACCACGCCCGCCGCCGCATCGCCGGCAACCGCTGGCACCGCTGCCGAAAAGTCATACCGCTCCTCCAGCGAATCCGACACCCGCCCCACCGGCTCAAGATATTGCCACGGCCCCGCATCCACGCTGTACTCCGCATGCGCAATCGGCGAAGTCGCATCCTTCGCGCTGAACGTCGCATGAATCTTGCCTCCCACCATCGACGCCGTCAGCACTCCCGGCACCGGCGGAGTCGTATCCACCACAAACTCCTCGCTCACCCGTTCTCCGGTCAGCGCCTCCGACGCCGTGTGGCTGGGCGAGTCGCTTGCCACCACCTTCACCTCGTAGTTCCCATCCGGCAGCAGCGACGCGTCGAAGCTCAGATACTTCTCCGTGATCTTGTCCTTCAGCAGCCGCCAATTCCGCTCGCCAATCCCGCGATACCACACCGAATAGATCAGGTCGTCCCCGTTGTCGTCATGCGCCGCCCAGCGCACCGTCACCGCGCCTTTGTCCTTCTGCGCCATCAGCGGCTGCGCGTTCACGTCCGGCGTGAACGTCTGCACATTCCCGCCCGCCGGAGCAGGGAAGCTCACCTGCACCGTTCCATTCTGCGGCTGCTGCGAGTTCGCCGCGACCCGCGCGTCCGCCTGGACCACCACCTCGTCCACCACCGGCGCCATATTCTTTTCAAGGTAATTCAGCCCCACCGAATCCAGGCTTCCACCCACGCGCAGGACCGCCTTCCACTGTGCAAACCGCCCGCCCGGCACCGTCACCTCGCCCTGCTTCCCGACCGGCGCCCACTCGCTCCAGCCCATCAGCGGGCTCTCCACATTTCCGCTGCGCACAAACAGGTCGAATCCCGCAGACTCCGGGCTCAGCTCAATCCGCCCCCACTGCGAGAACCCCTCCGCGTCATACACCTCGCTGGTATACGTCGCATCCGCCGCCGTCTTGTCCGCCAGCCGAAACACCTTGCCGCTATTGCTGGTCGCGACCAACAGTCCGCCCGGCGCAGCCGCAAACGCCATCCCCTGCGCCGCCTCCAGGTGGGTTACATCGGTGAACTGCCCCGGCACGGCCGTATCCACGCGATACACTCGCCCGCGATTCCCGGTCGCCGCCAGCAAACTCCCCTCGTGAAACTCGAGCGCATACACCACATCGTCCTTCAGCGACACCAGCTTGTCCGGACTTCCATCCGGCGAAATCCGGTACACGTCCGATCCCTCCGGGATCAGCGTATTCGCCGTCGCCGCGTTCGCCGACCCCGGCTGCGAGAACGTCACCGTCACACCCACCGCACCGGTTACCGGCAGCGGTGGAAGTCCCGGCCTCGGAGCGCCCGGCGCAGGCTTCGTTCCCACGCCCGCCGCATACACATTGCCCGCGCCATCCGTCGCCAGCGCAGTAATCTCCATCTTCGGCGCGGAGTAAACCGCAAACGGCTTCGCTCCCGCCACCTTCGCGTTGAACTTGTAAATCACGCCGCTGCCGTCGCTGCCCGCCCACAACATTCCATCCGTCCCCATCAGCAGGCACCGGATGTGCTGATCGGTCGTCTTGAACGCGACTTCAGCCTTGCCTCCGCCCGCCGGCACGCGATACACCACCGCCGGTCCGCCGGCCGCCACATAGATGTCTCCGCCCTTACCCGCCGCTGCGCCTGCCGCCTGCACCACATCCCACAGATACTTCGGCTTCTCCGCCGTCTGCGCCGGATCGAAGACCACCACCGCGTCCGCTGGCGCCGCGCCCAGCCGATACACCTTCCCATCGGGCGAAGTCGCCGCATACATCTGCCCATCCAAGCCCAGCCGCAGCGCCTGCACCCCAAGCTCCTTACCCTCGAACACCTTCGTGGCCTTGCCGTCCGGAGCGACCCGCATCACCACCGCGCCGCCGGCCGCTGTCCCGCCCATCCCCACATAGGCGTTGCCGGCCGCATCCGCTGCCACCGACCACACATAGTTCCCGCCCGTTGCGTAGAGCAGGGAAGTCGCCGGCCCCGCCTCAATCCGGCCGTCGCTGCGGATCGCCACTCCATCCGTCGTCCCGCGCTCCATCTCGTCGTACCGCGACACCGTCCACAGCTTGGTCCCCTGCGCGTGCGTCACCCCCGCGCTAACCCAGCCTGCAATCACCCCACCCAGCACCGCCAGCCAACCCAGCTTCAACCCGTTCCGAATCGTCATATTCGCAGTCTACTTCCTCTCCAACGAAAAGAGACGGAGCCCAAAGCCCCGCCCCTTGTCTTTCAACTAACAACGAACAACCAGCAACTAACAACTGCCCTTAATTCGCCAGCACCGCCCGATACCGCACCTTACCCTTTTTCACCTTGGCAATCGCATCGTTCGCCTTGGCCATCGCGAAGCGCTCCGTGATTGCCTTCACGCCATGCCGAGCCGCCACGTCCAGCATCTCGTGCAGATCGCGCGGGCTGCCAATCGGACTCCCCGCAACCGAACGCTGTCCCGAGATCAGCGGAAACGCCTGAATCGCCATCGGCGACGGCGGCACACCCACCAGGCAAAGCGTCCCTTTTGGCCTCAGGCTGTTCACCAGCGCCTGCCAATCCTGGTCTGCGTTCACAGTCGAAAGCAGAAGGTCGAACGATCCGGCAATCTCCTTCATCTCTCCCATGTCGCGCGTGTTCACAAAGTGGCTGGCGCCCATCTCCAGCGCCTCCTCCTCCTTGTCCTTCGAGGTCGAAAGCGCTGTCACCTCCGCGCCGAATGCCTTGGCAAACTGCAGCGCCAGATGTCCCAGCCCGCCAATCCCCACCACGCCCACGCGCGAACTCGGCCGCACTCCATGGTTCCGCAGCGGCGAATACACCGTTATCCCAGCGCACAACAGCGGCGCCACATTCTCACTCTCCAACCCCGCCGGCACCGGGATCGCAAACCGCGAGTTCACTCGCACCGCATCGGCGTATCCCCCATTCCGGCCCACGCAGATCGCCTGCGACTTCGCGCACAGGTGTTCGTCGCCCTGCCGGCACCACTCGCAGATGCCGCAGCTATCCGCCTGCCAGCCAATCCCCACGCGCTCGCCCACCGTGCGGTCCTTCACATCCGCACCCACCGCCGACACCGTCCCCACAATCTCGTGCCCGGGAACGAACGGGTACTTGCTGTTCCCCCAGTCATTGTCGATCAGGTGAATATCGGAGCGGCACACCCCGCAGTGCGAAATCTTTACCTCTACCTCATTCGCATTCAGCTCGCCCGGCTCGTAACGGTACGGTACCAACTGTGCGCCGGCAGCATGCACCGCCAATCCATGGATCTCAACCGCGTTCATCGGAGTCTTCATCTCTCTCGTTTCGTCAGCCCTTCAAGTGCAGGCAGCACATCTGATGCTACATCAGCAGCAAAATATCCATGGGTAATCCGGCAAATGGCCCTAGCGAACATCCAGCGTCAGCACCTGCGACCCCGATACCGCGTATCCGGTCTCCATCGATCCCGCTTCCACCGCGCTCTCGCCCGTCAACTGCATCTTCTGCGCCGCCTTCAGCGGCTCCAGCACGTTCGCCATCGACAGCGGCACACCCGGCAGCGACTCTGCATCCAGTTCTGCCTGCGCCGTGTGGTCCAGCAGGGTCACGTAGATGCGATCGTTCGTATGCGCCCGGTTGATCTGCGCCACCACATCGGCCAGAGCCAGCGGATGCTGCGCTGCCCCGAACGGCCCCGCCGCGGGCGGCGTCATCAACCGGTCCAGCGTCGCCCCGTCACTCACCACAATGCGCAGCGGCCCCGGCATCAGGCTGTCCGGCAGCTTCACCGTCAGCCGCTCCACCCGCGCCTCCGCCTGGTAAGGATGCAGCGTCGCCTCGATATCCAGTGTCTCCCCGGCGTGTGCCTCAGTCCGGCCCAGGCGCGCGCCTTCCAGCACCGCGGTCCGCCTCTCCGGGATCTCCTCCATCTTCAGGCGAAGCCCCGTAACCTCAGGCTGCTCCACCGCGTTGCTATAGAGCTGCGAGAACTTCTCATTCACGTAAAGCGCCGCGCCAATCGAACCCGCGTTTTGCTCGGTCGAGGACATGATCCCTGCCAGCCGCACCGGCGGCAGGCCCTTCAGGGTCAACTCGCCGTCCATCCGGTAGCTCATATCGTTCGCGGACTCATTCGTGCCCGACAAACTCTGGTACACCGAAACCATCATCGCCGCGGGGGTCAACTCCCGGTTGTCCAGCACCTCGAAGTGCATCCCGCCCCTGGTCCCGGGCCCCGCGTCGGGCAACGGCAGCCGCGCTCCCGGCCCCTCCACCTGCGCGGAAACCTGCTTCACGCCGGACTCCGCAACCTCGCCTGCAACCGGTACAATCTCCACCGCCACCGGAATCATCCGCGCATCCACTCCAAACCGTCCCAAAATCGCCGACGCCCGGTCCTCCGTAAACGATCCCACCGTCTCCGTCGTATTGATGATCTTGAACGCATTCAGCGGGCTCGCCAGCGTCGCCACCACCTCCGCCTTGGTCATCGGCATCGACACCGGTCCGAACTGGGTCAGCGGATGCCCGCACGCCAGCAATTGCGTCGGGTCCACATACGTCACCGTGCACGTCCCCGAGATCGACAGATCGCCCCGCACCAGGATCGCGCTTACCGCCGACCCCGGAACCAGCGGTTCGGGCTGCTTCGTCCCGGCCGCGGCCGCGCCGCCCAGCCCCGCCACCGGACTCATCCCCAACTCGCGAAACTTCTCCCCAAACCGCGCCACCGCGTCCTGCGAAAACCCGCCAAACACCAGCGCCGTCTCAATCGGCTGCACCTCGCCCCCACCCGCCGAGACTGCCCCCGACTCCTTGTCATTCTGAGCGGAGCGAAGAACCCCCGCATTTTCTCTCGAAGCGTCACCCAACCTGGCATCGTCATTCTGAGCTCCGCTCAGAATCTCTGTATTTGTCTTTCGCTCCTGCCCCTGCCCGCCAACTCCCGCCAGCTTCACCCCACCCCGCGCCTGCCCATCCCGCACCTCCAGCATCTGCTCAATCGGCGTAATCCCGCAGATCGCCTCCTTGGAGAACTGCCCAATCCGGTAGCTGATCGCCCCCACCAGCCGTCCGTCGATGTACACCGGACTTCCGCTCATCCCCGCCACCACGCCCGTATACTCGGGCTTCTCGCCGCTCAGCCGCGCCAGAATCATGTCCTGCCCCGGCCCGATCGCGTCGTTCAGGACCCCCAGGATCTCCACCGGCATCGGCTCCGGCGTCACCCCTTCGAACACCGTGTAGGCAACCCCGTGCAGCCCTCGCCGCACCTCGGCCAGGGGAAAGAACTTCGCGCCAATCGGAGCCGCCAACGGCATCGCCGCCATCGGCGCAGACGAGCCCTTCGCCACCTGCGCACCCAGGCTTCCGCCCAAGGCCGCGCACGCCAGCCCGATCAGCCCCAGCCAGCCGCTCCTCATCGCCCGCATCGAATGTCTCACCTACCTTTAGACTATAGCCGCTCCCCCTTAGCCTCATCCACCCCAAACAAAAGCCAGATGGGCGACCGTCAACCCCAAGTTTCCGAAAACGCGACTTCGCGGGAGATTGGCTTAGAGGGGAGTAGACACTCTACTGAACCACCGACCCCCATCCTTGGTATTCAATTTGAAAGAGGCGGCTGAGGCAGAGCATGAAGCCTGAGACGCAATTGATGATGTTTTGATTGATTGGCATATTGATGAGCACCAGCACCCGAAATACCCCCGACTCGCTCTCGCTCATCTGCGCGTTTCCGTAGCTCTTGCCAATGACGTACTCCGTGAAGCCTTTCGCTCGCGTCTCGTCATTCGTGACAAAGGAAAAATCGACCTCCCGAGGCTTATTGAAGTCGTCTCCCGCCTCATCATTCTTTATGAGAAGATCGCGATCCGCCTTGGCCGTCTCCGTAAGCAACTCAAACATCGTCATGCAGTGATGATAAGGCTTTGATGGATTTCGGGACAGAATCTCCCCGCGCCGGTTGCCGGGTGCCCCACATCTCGCCTCTGAGATGTGGGAGGAACTACCACCAAACTCCCTCAAACCGGAACCCGATCCAGTCCGCAGACAAACTGAATGCCGTCGACCACTTTCTTGCTGAGCCTCTCGTCGTTCGTTACGAACAGATCGCAGCGTGCCGCTGCGGCCATCGAGAGCTGCATTGCGTCAGGAGCCTTGATGGATCGGTCAAGCCGAATGCGGGCGTAGTTCCGCGCTGAAATCCTGTCGAAGTCCAGCAAATGAACGCCGGGTGAGCCCAGCTTTTCTTCGTACAAATCAGCTAATCGCGTGTCGCCCTTGGAAAGCGGTTGGGTTAGAACCTCTCCCAGCGTCAATGTCGAGGTATAGACCAGATCGCGCCGCGCCGTCAGTCGTTCAATCAACTCCACAGACTTGCGTCCAAGCTCCCCTTCATCTTCAATCAGGTAGATAAAAATATTGGTGTCGAGGAAGACCCGGCTCATTCCCAGCCTTCCCGCAGATTGCGCACATATTCATCCGGGTCCACTCCCCGCCACGCATCCCGGCCCAATCCCCGCAATTGGCGAAGCCCCGCCAGCCAGCCACCGCGACCATCTACATCCGCGCCCCCCTGCTCGCTGCGCTTCTTCGCCCACTCGACCAATTCATGGTATTTCTCAGGAATATCCTGCAACTCCGGATACAGCTTCTGGTGGCGATCCGGGTGAATGTAATCGGCGGCTCGCAACAACCGAACGCGCCCGTCCTCCTGTTTGAAGAGCAGCCGATACCGGCCATTCCTCCCCGGAGGCAGATTGGCAGCCGCATGACCGTGGGCATGGGCCCGCAAACTCTCAGGGCGCGCTCCAAAACCCTCCTGCGCGGCTCTCCTCACTACCGCGTCAACCGTAAAAGCATCCGCTTCCGGTTGCTCTCGATGTAGCAACGCCAATGCGAGATACAGTTCGTCAGCTACTTTCAGTTCACTCTTGGCATACGCCGTTGCCATAAATCCTCCGTAACTAGGTTTGATACCTTTTGTACCTCAGTTGACACGGCGTGTCAAGCCACGAGCCAACCACAGCGCCCCGGCTTGACAGGCACGATATAATAGAACCAGAAGCAAACAGCAGCGCGACCGCCAGTCTGGCTCTGTTTTCCGGGTGCGATAATCTCAAAATCTTCCATTAGCGGGTTCAGCCCTTAGCCGTCCATTCGGCAGGCAAACCGAGAGATTTGGCTTGTATATACGTCCTCGCAAGCCCTTTGTCATCAGCGCCAATTTGTCAAGATTATTCACTTGACAAAAGTTCGGTTGGGGGTGTGGAATGATGCCCAAACCCCCGGCGCGTTCTCCCGGAAGGGGGAGGACTTCTAGTGACCTACCCCCGGTTTCTCATCCACTGATAACTGGAGTTTCTCGGTTTTGGTTTTGCCTTGAGATTATCTCGCAGCCGTCGTAGTCGTGGCTGTGCGGATGTGGGAAGCGTTCTTTGCTTTC
>Ga0181526_10000283_pt1 | contig 55749 bp, 50 predicted proteins | sample PEATcosm2014_Bin_35_FD_119750 | JGI IMG/M metagenome (GOLD analysis project Ga0181526, IMG submission 119750) | Peatland microbial communities from MTU Mesocosm Facility, Houghton, MI, USA - PEATcosm2014_Bin06_30_metaG | ecosystem: Environmental > Terrestrial > Soil > Wetlands > Peat | place... | reverse complement strand
GCGGCGCGCCGGCTTGGCCGGCGTTTGGAGCATCTCGCGAATCGTCATCGATCCGCGCGATCCGCGTCACGTAGTCGTCGGCGCATTCGGCGACCCGTTCAAAGATTCAACGAACCGTGGCGTCTACGTCACGTTCGACGGCGGAGAAAACTGGACCAAATCGCTCTATCTCAGTCCGGCGAGCGGTGCGAGCGACGTTGCCATCAATCCGGTCGATCCAAAGATCGTTTACGCGGGCATGTGGCACTTCCGCCGCGTTCCGTGGACCTTCACCAGCGGCGGCCCCGACGGCGGCCTCTACAAATCCATCGACGGCGGCCGAACCTGGCGAAAGCTTAGCGGCCATGGCTTGCCGGAGGGTTTCACCGGGCGAATTGGGTTGGCCATCGCGCCCAGCCGTCCGAGCCGAGTCTTTGCGCTCATCGAAGCGGCGGGTGGAATTTTGTGGCGCTCCGACGATGCCGGCGCGCGCTGGAGAATGACAAGCGCCGACACGCTTGTCGATCAGCGTCCCTTTTACTTCACGCACATTGCCGTCGATCCGAAAAACTCCGACCACGTTTATGCAGTCTCGGAGATGCTTTCGGAGAGCAAGGACGGCGGCCGCAAGTTCAAGGAAATCGCCAAGGACGTTCACGTCGACTATCACGCGATCTGGATTGCTCCTAACGATCCCAAGCGGATCATCACCGGCGAGGACGGCGGGTTCGCGCTCACGACCGACTTGGAGCATTGGTCGTTTTCCCGGAATCTGACGATCGGGCAGATCTATCACGTCGGCCTCTCCAATGAAAACCCGTACTTGGTCTGCGTGGCCTTCCAGGATAACAACGGCTTTTGCGGTCCGTCGAACTCGCTCGACGACCAAGGCATTCTCAATCGCCATTGGATCGACGTCGTGGGGGGAGACGGAATGTGGACCGTGCCCGACCCGATCGATCCGAACTATATTTGGGCGGATTTGGAGGACGGTGCGGTCACGCTTTACGACCGGAGGACCGGCGTCAGCCGTTTCATTCGGCCGTACGACTCATTTCCCGGAAGTTTTCTCGGACCGTTTGACTTGAGCAAGGCGGCGTACCGCTTCAACTGGGATTCGCCGATCGCATTCGCTCCCTGGGACGGACACGTAGCATGGTTCGGTGGAAACGTGGTTTTTCAGTCGCCCGACCGCGGCGAAACGTGGCGGCCGATCAGTCCCGATCTCACGCGCAATATCACGGAGCACCAGCAGCCCTCCGGCGGACCGTTGGCGAAGGACGTCTCGGGCGCAGAGTACTCCGATACGATCCTCTACATCGAAGGCTCCTCGATAAACCAGGGCGAGATCTGGGTTGGAACCGACGACGGTTACGTGCAGCTGACGCGTGACGGAGGCGCGCATTGGCAAAACGTCACGCCGTCCGGAGCCCCGCAGTTCGCGCGCTTCGAAACGGTGGCACCGTCGCCGCTGGTCGCCGGCACGGCGTATGCAGTTGCGGATAACCATCGGTTGGGAGATTACGCGCCCTACGTCTATTTAACGCGCGACTACGGCGCGCACTGGACGAAAACCGTCAACGGTCTGCCGAGCGATCAGTACGCGCGCACGATCCGGCCGGATACGCGCAATCCCTATATGCTCTACGCGGGAACCGAAAACGGCCTCTGGATTTCCCTCGACAACGGCGCCCATTGGCAGGATTTCCGAATCAATTTGCCTGCGGTCTCCGTGCGCGATATCCGCATCCAACCCGAGTTCAACGACTTGGTAATCGCGACGCACGGACGCGACGCCTGGATTCTCGACAACCTCGACTCCATCCAGCAGCTCGGCAACGCGCAGCGCGCGGGAGCCATGCTCTACGCACCGCGCGTAGCCTACGAGTATCACTACCACTCCGACGATCCGGGAATCTACACGCAGTTCGCCGGCGACAATCCGCCGGCAGGCGCGATCCTCGATTTCTATCAGACCGCGCCGCAGAAGAGCCTGCCGACGCTGCAGGTTCTCGACGCAAACGGCCGCGTGATTCGCGCTGTGAGCGGCACGCATAAAGTAAAGGGAAAAGAAGAGCCTTACGTTCCTAATAAGGCCGGCATCAACCGGTACGTTTGGGATTTTACCGAGGATGCGCCCACGAAGTGGCATGGCGCCGCGCGCGAGGAGTACCAGGGGCCCAAGACCGGTCCGGCCGTCGTTCCCGGAACGTATACGATTCGGTTGGCGCTGGGCGCCCAAACGTTGACCCAAACGGTAACGGTGAAGCCCGATCCGCGCGAGGCGTGGACGCAAGACCAGTACGAAGCCGGCTACGCCTTCGCGCGTAAATATTCGACGATTTACGGAAGGATCGACGAGGTTCTAAATAATCTCGATGCGATCAAGAAGTCGCTTGCGCGGGTCGCGGTGCCGGCGAAGAACGACGCCTCGATTATGAGTCAGGTTGCTTCAGCGCAGCAGAGCTGGAGCGCGGTCTTTGCGGCTTTTACCGCCGACTATAAGAACGACGAGGACTCGATCCAGCGTTCGGGTTCGCTGCGCGAGTCGATTCCGCGAACCGGCTTTGGTGGCACGCAGCTTCCGCCAACGGCGGAGCAGCTCGACTACGCGAAGCGTTTCGATACCGCCTACGCAGCTGCCCTCGCACAGTATAACGACTACGTCGGGCTACTCGCACCACTACAGACGGCCTTGAAGAGCGCCGGCATCAAGCCGGTCGACGGCGCAACGCCCATGTCACCCTAACGCTTCGTCCTTCGTCCTTCGACTGCGCTCAGGATGACATTACTGCGCTCAGGATGACAAAAGGCGCTTTAAAAACGTTTCGTGGCGGAACGATGCGCTTGCGCCGAAATGCACGATCGTCAAATCGAGCGACGGGACCACGTAGAGCGCTTGGCCCGCGGAGCCGCTCGCGTAAACGAGATCCTCGGGCGCGTAGCGTGCGCCCAGCCACCAGCCCAGCCCGTAGCGCGCGTTGGCGGCGGAGCCCTTGAAGCAAGGCGCGAGGCGCTCGCGCTTCTCCGCGACGTAGCGTCCGTATGCAAGCCAGTCCATCGCGCGTAGCGACGCGCCGGTTGGAAGCGGATGCGTTCCGTCCTTTAGGCTGCGCCAGCTCGCCACCGCAACGCCCGCCGGGTCGAGAACGCGTCCTCGGAGATAGTCGTGCGGCGTTAGTTTGCGATCGGCGAGCTTGCGTGCGAGCACCGCGCCGAAGACTTGGAACGGGATGCCGCCGTAGGTAAAACGCGTGCCTGGCTCGTCTTTCAACGGCATTGCTAGGGCGCGTTCGTACTCCGGGACCGCGGCTCCCAAGCCGCCAAAGCCGAAGCCGGCCGTGAGCGAGAGTAACATCCGCAACGTGACGCGTCGCTTCCATGGGTCGTCGCGCCAGGCTGGGAACGTCGCGGCGACGGGTTCGTCGAGTTCGAGCAGTCCATCGTCGCGAGCGCAGAGAGCTGCGGGACCCCAAAAACTCTTCGTTCCACTGTAAAGCAGGTGCGGTTTTTCCGCGTCGAAGCCGTCGCCGTATTCCTGCGCGACGATCTCGTCGCCCAGCGCGACTACCAGCGCGTGCAATGCGTGCGTGCGTGCGTATGCAACCGCCGCGGGGATCTCGATCCGGAGCGCCATTTGGAGGAGCGTTCGGACGCCGCTCGCAAAAGCGCCTGCATGAGGGTCTACGTTTTGCTCGTCGCGTCGATCGCGGCCCTCGGTGGACTGCTCTTCGGGTACGACACCGGCGTGATCTCCGGGGCGATCCTCTTTATCAGCAAGCAGTTCGCGCTCGACGACCGGCTGCAGGCCTTCACGATCAGCGTTGTCTTGATCGGCTGCATCGCGGCTTCGGCCGTCGCCGGATCGGTAGCCGACCGCATCGGCCGGCGCCCAACGCTCTTTGGGGCGGGCGTCGTCTTCTTGCTCGGAGCGCTGCTCTCGGCATTGGCGGCCAACGAAGCGGCGCTGCTCTGCGGCCGTTTCGTCGTCGGCATTGGCATCGGTCTGAGCTCGGTGGTCGCTCCGCTGTATATTTCCGAAGTCTCTCCTGCCCCGACGCGCGGTGCGCTGGTTTCACTCTACCAATTCGCGATCACCATCGGCATTCTCGCGGCATACATCGTCGATTACGTGCTCGCGGGGGGCGGCCAGTGGCGCTGGATGTTGGGCCTCGCCGTCGTTCCGTCCCTCATCTTGATGGGCGGAATGCTTCGCATGCCGGAGAGTCCGCGCTACCTTTTCAAAATCGGCCGGCGCGATCGGGCTCGCCAGGAGCTGGAGGAAATCTACGACGATCGGGCCGCAAGCGAACTCGAAGAAGCCTCGATCTCGGCGAGTCTGAACGTCAAGCGCGGCGGCCTGCGCGCATTATTGAGTCCGGCGATTCGGCCCGCGCTCGTGGTCGGCGTTTCGCTGGCGGTCTTGCAACAAGTCACCGGCATCAACTCCGTCATCTATTACGGGCCGAGGATCTTTGAGATGGCCGGCGTCGGATCCGCGGCGGCCTCGATTTTGGCGCAATCGCTGGTGGGTGCCGTGAACTGCGGGATGACGCTGGTTGCGATCTTCTTCGTCGACCGCGTCGGTCGCAAGCCGTTGCTCTATGCCGGGCTGTCCGGCATGTTCGTGGCGCTGACGGTGATGGCGTACGCGTTCTCCCAACCGCACCTCTCGGGTTCGCTGGGCACGATCGCACTCGTCAGCATGATGGCCTACGTGGGATGTTTTGCATTTAGCTTCGGACCCATCCTCTGGCTGCTGATCTCCGAGATCTTTCCGCTTCCGGTGCGCGGTGCGGGAATGTCGGTTTCGACTCTGGCCAACTGGGTGGGAAACTTTGCGGTTTCGCAATCCTTTCTGGGACTAGTCGAGCGCGTGGGAAGCCCGGCGACGTTTGGGGCCTATGCGGCGCTCTGCATCGTCACGATCGTCTTCGTGCGCACGATGGTTCCCGAAACGAAGCAGGAACTGCTAGAACAAGTTCGCGTTGGCGCAGCTTAGCGTCGTTATTCCGGTCTACGATAACTGGTGGCTCACCGCGCGGTGCTTGGGCCGGCTAGACCGGCTGCAACGATCCGGCTCCGTGCTTTTCGAAACCATTGTGATCGACAACGCTTCTACCGACGAAACGCCGGAGGCAATTGGCGCTTTCCCGTGGGTGCGCTATCTCCGCCACGAGACGAATTGCAACTTCGCCGGAGCTTGCAACGCGGGGGCGCGAATGGCGGAGGCGCCGCTGGTGCTCTTTCTCAACAACGATGCCTATCCGCTCGGCGACGCCCTGACGCCGCTGGTTGCAGCCTTCGACCGGCCCGAGGTCGCCGTTGCAGGCGGAGCGCTCTTCTTCGAGGACGGCGTAACGCAAGCGGCGGGGCTCGTGCTGCTACGCAACGCTCACTGGCACTATTCGTGCCGCAATCTGCCGTCATCGCTGGACGGCGTTACCGCTTCGCGCGATGCGCTGGCCGTCTCCGGCGCGGCGATGGCGGTGCGCACGCAATGGTTCCTCGATGCCGGTGGATTCGACGAGTCGTTCGTCAACGGTTTCGAGGACGTCGACCTTTGCCTGCGGGCGCGCGAGCGAGGCGACGCGATCGCCTATGTCGCCCAGTCTCGTTTCGCGCACTACGAAGGCGCTTCGGCGGGCCGATTCGACCGGGAACGCGAGAACGAGGAACGCTTCTATGCGCGCTGGACATCCCGCCTCGCGTCGCTACCGCGAACGCAGCGTGGCGAAGTCGGAGCGATAACGATGCGGGAAAACGCGCATGAAGGTCCGCTGATTGCGGCGGCGCGCGAGGATCTCGTCGCGGCACTGCGCTCCTTCGGCCATCCCGTCGTGCGTGGTCCCTTGCATCGCCGGCGGTGGTTCGACCGCCGTTTTCGGCAGGCCGCTGCGATCGAGTGGTTTTCTCAAGAAGTTTCGCAGCCGGGAGTTACGATCGAGCGCCGCGCGGATGCCTTTCCTTCGATTCGAACGCGCGGCGCAATCGACATTGAGGTGCCGTGGCTTCCCTGCGCGGCGGTGGAGCGCGTCGCGGTCTGCGCCGTTCGCCGATCGAGCGACCCCACGTGCATCACCGTCGGACTCGCCGGCGTGCCGGAGGATCTTCGCGACGTCGACCCGGGCTATCCGTACGTGCGGATAACGCCCGAGATGTTGCTCGGGGCCGGAGAGCGCGTGCCAGTCGCCTGCGTCGTCCATTGCGGCCTAACCGACGACGCCGCGTTCGGCAACGTTTTGCTAGCGCAAGCGGGGATTCCGGCCATCGTGCTGCCTCATGACGGATTGCGGGCGGTCTTCGCGCCCGACGTTGCGATTTTCGCGCAGCGATCGGAGTTGCTCAAAGCGACTGCGCGTTTCGTCAACGGTGCGACCCTTCGAGGATGGTACGGGCATCTCGTGGCGGCCGATTCGCGGCGGCGTTTCACGCCCCGTCGCAGCGCAATCCGCGTGGTGGATCTGCTTTGCGCAGCTCGCTTCGGTTTGGAGCGGCCAGCCACCGCTCGCAGCAACACGCCGCTCTAGGGCTCCCTAGTAGTCGTCTACGGGCAAGCCGGACGGTGGGCGCTTCAAGAAGTACGCCTTTGAGTATTTGGCGGGAATCGCCGAGAAGGTACGCGGCGGCTGCGTGAAATCGAAGCAGTCGATGAGGCTATTAGCGCGCACGTCCGTCCTTCCGAGAGTTCCCAGACCCCAGTTCTGCTCCATGAACTTCAGGATGCTGCCGAACTCGTATTGCGTATGCGAGATGTACCCCGCTTGACTCGACGAGGTTTCCCTTGCGTATGCGGAGACGAGCAACATCGGAACGCGAATGCCAAGCCCCTGGCCGTCGAGTTGCGGGGGCGGCACATTGTCGTACTCCCCGCCCCAGTCGTCCCAAACGACGATGACCGCGGTGTTGGGCCAGTAGGCGCTCTCTCCGATCGCGTTCACGATGCTGGCCACCCAGGACGGTCCGCTATCGGAGTGGTTCCCAGGATGATCGGAATCCACCGCGTCGGGTATCACCCAGGACACCGCGGGTAGCTCGCCGTTGGTGACGTAGTTGAAAAACTGCGTTTCCGGCTGAATGATGTTCGTCGACCACTCCGGGCCGTCGCGCACGGCTTGAATCGCCTCGAACGGATTCCATACGCCGACCTTCGACGTGTTCGTAAAATACAGCCACGACAGGCTTTTTGCGTCGAGCAGATCGCGTATCGTCGAATAGGTAAAACACGGAAAGGGCCCCTTAGCCTTGCGATACCTCCCCGATGGCGTGATCAGCGACGTTGTCGTTCCCGGAGGCGATGCGTCGCAGCCCCAAGAGCTGGGCGTCGGGAAGTCGATCACGTTGTCGCCTTTATCGCCAACCGGCGTCCCGGCGGCGATGAGGTCTTGATGAGCGGTGAAGCTGTCGCTACTTTGGGTGGTAAACATATGATCGCCCAGGACGTATTGACCGGCGATGTCCCAGTACTCCGGAATGTCGGCTGGATCGACGTACCGGTACGCGTACGTGCCAGCCGGCTTTCTGGTGCCCTTATGGAGCGTTAGCGCAACCGTATTGAACCCGTCCATCTTTCCGTGATCGTACTCATGGTTGAACGCCAAGTGCTGGTGCGCCAAGCTCAAAGAGTCAAGAGGCTCGGATTGGAGTTGGATGTACTGGTCGCCGCTGGGAGTCTTCTCCAACCCCTGCGTCGCTCCGACCGCGCCCGGAAAGGTCGCGAAGAAGTCGTCGAAGCTGCGATTCTCTTGAACGACGATGACGACGTGCTGGATGTACGCCGAGGTACCCGAGGCCGGGGAAAGGCTGCCGACGGATGGTGTGCCGGTACCTGAGCCCATCGAGCCGCCGGTGCAGCCGGCCGTTGCTAAGGTGGCCGTAAGTCCGACAGCCAAGAGCCCGTTTGTGATACGCATCCGGTGGCTTTCCATCCAGACATTCTCTCATGGGGACTAGGTTTTGCCAAGGTAAATTACGGCTGGCTTGGACCATAGCCGCCGCCGCCCGGAGTTTGAATCGTCAGAATGTCTCCGGGCTCGAGCGGCAGGCTCGTCTTTGCAGCAATGCGCGTTTGGTTTCCATCGCGCTGGAGGGTATGCCGTCCGCAAGCGCCCGGCTTTCCGCCGTGCGCGCCCGGTGCCGGCAGTTTATGGCGATCCGCGAGAAGCGTCGCCTGCGCCGTGCCTTCAGTGAGTTCGATCGATCGGATCAGGCCGTCGCCGCCGCGGTGCCGGCCGCCACCGCCGGTGCCTTCCGCGATTTCGTAGCGCGCAATGCGCAGAGGATATTCGTGTTCGACCGCTTCGATCGGCGTGTTGAGCGTATTGGTCATGTGGCAGTGGATGGCGTCGATGCCGTCGCCGTTCGAACGGCCCCCCGAACCGCAGCCGTTCGTCTCGTAGAAGGCCCAGGTTCTTCCGTCTGGCCGCGTTCCGCCGAGCATGACGTTGCTCATCGTCCCGCCGCTGCAGGCCGGTACGAGTTCGGGAGCAGCACAAGCCAGCGCTTGCAATACGACCTCGGCATTGCGCATGCTGGTCTCGACGTTTCCACCCGAGACGGGTGCCGGGCGGCGTGGATTGAGCAGGGAGCCTTTCGGCGCGCGCACTTCGACCGGGAGAAAGCAGCCTTCGTTCATCGGAATGAGGGAACCGGTTACGGCGCGCAGCGCATAGTGGACGCCGGAAAGCGTTACGCCGAAGACGGCATTGAGCGGAAAGGTGAGCTGCGCGGAGGTCCCGGCGTAATCGAGGAGCGCGCTGCCGTCTCGTAGTTCCAGGCGCAGGGCAATGACGATGCTCGGCTCGCCGTCGCGATCTTCCAGATAATCGGTTGCGTGGAAGACGCCGTCGCCGATCCTCCGAAGCGCCGCGCGCATCGCGCGCTCGCTGCCCTCGAGCGCGCGCGCGGTCGCCTCGTCGAACGCTTGCGCGCCGTAGCGACGCAAAAGCTCGAGCAGCCGCCGTTCGCCCGTGTAGTTACCGGCGATCTGCGCTCGAAGGTCCCCGCTGCAAGCATCCGGCGTTCGCGAGTTCGCGCGGAAGAGCGCGACGGTCTCGGCAACGACGCGATCCTCGCGCATCAAACGCATCGGCCGAACGACGAGACCTTCGGCAAAAAGGTCCGGCGCATCGGCCGGCATCGAACCCGGCACCGCGCCGCCGACGTCGGCGTGATGCGCCTTATTGGCGGCAAATCCGGCCAACTGCCCGCGATCGAAGACCGGGCGCAGCAGCGTGACGTCGTTGAGATGCGTGCCGGTAACGTAGGGGTCGTTCGCAACCCACATCTCGCCCTCACGGACGCCACCGTGTTCGCGCGCGACGATCTCGAGCATCCGTTTGAGTCCCCACGGCAGCGAGCCCAGGTGCACCGGAATGTGCTCGGCTTGCGCGATCAAACGGCCATCGCGGTCGAAGAGCGCGCACGAGTGGTCGAGGCGTTCCTTGATGTTCGGCGAGTAAGCGCTATTGCGCAGGGCAAGGCCCATCTCTTCGCTCGCATACACGAGCGCGGCGTTGACGATCTCGGCGGTGATTGGATCGATCACTCCGCCGTCCTCTGCAAAAGCAGCATGCCGCGATCCGCGTCCAGCGACCACTGCGGAGCGAGGTACGTCGTGCAGTCGTACTCTTCGACGATCGCCGGCCCCTCGACGCGCACACGGCCCTCGAGAGCGGCGCGTTGTAAAACGGGGACGTCGCTGAACGATCCGTCCAGCCAGAGGAGACGTTTGCTCTCGCGCCGCTCTGCGCGCTCGAGCGGCGGCGACGGGACGGCGCGGCGCGCCGGCAAGCTCCCGGCGCCCGTCGAACGCGCGTTGACCAGCTCGACGATCTCGCCCGGGACGTCGTAGCCGTAGCGAGAACGGTGCGCGTCGTGAAACCGTTGCGCGATCGCTTCAGGCGATTTGCCGTGGTCGACCGTCAGCTCGAAACTCTGTCCGCGATAGCGAGCATCGTATTGGCGTCGAAAAGCGATCGTTTGCGGTTGCACGCCTTGTTCGATCAGAGAGACCACGGCGCGTTCCTCGCACTCTTCGAACCAGCGCTGCAACGCGGCATGGTCCATCTTTCCGGTCGATTGCAGCACGGCGAGGATGTCGCCCGTGTGAAGGTCCGCCTCGAGCAAACCGTGCGCGCAAAAAAGGCCGGGATGCTGCGGGACCACGATGCGCGTGATCCCCAGTTCGTCGGCAACCGCGCAGGCGTGCAGCGGTCCGGCGCCTCCGAACGCGACCATCGCGAACTCGCGCGGATCCAGCCCGCGCTCGACGGTGACGATCCGAAGCACTCTCGCCATAGCGTGGTCGATCAGCCGCACGATACCGGCGGCCGTCATTTCGAGGTTTAGTCCCAAAGCGGGGGCGAGGCGCTCGACGGCGGCACGGGCGGCCGCGGCGTCAATCGGAAATGCTCCGCCGAGCAATGCTTTCGGATTCAAACGGCCGAGCACGACGTTTGCGTCGGTAACCGTCGCCTGGCCGGAGCGTCCGTAACAGGCCGGACCCGGATCGGCCCCCGCCGAAAGCGGACCAACGCGCAGCGAACCGGCATCGTCGAGCCAGGCGATCGTGCCGCCTCCCGCGCTCGCCTCCGCCAGATCGACGAAGGGAAAGCGAACGGGATACCCGCTGCCTTTGATCGCGCGGCCGCTGTGCGTCGCGCCCGCCGCTTCGAACTCTCCCACCACCTGCGCGACTCCGTCCACGATGGCGCCGGCTTTGGCGGTCGTCCCGCCCATGTCGAACGAGAGCAGTCGTGCAATCCCGATTCGGCGGCCGAGCGCAGCCGCGGCCATCGCCCCGCTTGCGGGGCCGCTTTCGATCAGCGCGGCCGGTCGCGTGAGAATGCCTTTCGACGCCAGGCCGCCGTCGCTACGCATCACGTAGAGCGGCGCGTCGATTCCGGCAGCGCGAAGCGCGGCGGTCAGCCGTTCGAGGTAGCCTTCCACGATCGGCGCGAGCACCGCATTAACGACGGTCGTCGAGCACCGTTCGTACTCCCGGTACTGCGGGTCGACCTGCGACGACGTCGTCACGCGAACTCCCGGAAGCGCTGCCGCGACGGCCTCGGCGAGGTGCCGCTCGTGAGCGTCGTTGGCGTACGAGTGCAGCAAGCAGATCGCGACGGCTGCCGGGTTGCGTTCGCGCAGCTCCACGCAGAGGCGCTCGACGTCCTGCTCGTCGAGCGCTTGGAGCACGTTCCCCGCAAAGTCGACGCGTTCGTGCACGGTCAACCGATCGGCGCGCGCAACGAGCGGGCGCGGCCGTTCGACGAACAGGTTGTAGAGCTCGCTTCGATTTTGACGGCCGATCTCGATAACGTCCCGAAAACCGTCGGTCGTCACGAGTGCGACGCGCGGAAGATCGAGGTTCAGTTGACCGAGCAGCGCGTTTGTTGCAATCGTCGTCGAATGCGCCAGCAGCTCGATCGGCGGAGTCTCTTTATACTCCGCCAAGATTGCGGTTATTGCGTCGACGACCGCGCGATGCGGCTCTCGCGGAGTGCTGGCGACTTTGCGCGCGACGGTTCGCCCACTCCAGGATTCGGCGGCGGCGAGATCGGTGAACGTTCCGCCGACGTCGATCCCGATGCGGAGTGTGCCTGGCATCGAACACTACGTACGTCGCCGGGCGGAAGATTACCGTTTACTCAAGCGGCGTTAGAAGGTAACGCTGTACGTGTCGTTTCCCGGATTGCAGTCTTCGCTTCCGGGCGGCGACGGCGAGGTCATCCGAAGGCGAAACTGCATGGTGGTCGTGCCCTTGCCCGCGTCGCTTGCGCGCTGCCAATCGTAGGAGAAGGTATACGATTGTCCCGGCGCCAGCGGCGGCACGCCGCGATCTTCCAAACGGGTACCGTTTTGATAGATGTCGACGAACTGCAAGACGTTTGATGCCTGCTTCACAGATCCCAGATTGGTGACCTTGCCGACCAGCGTATAGTGGTTGACCGAACCGTTGCCGGCGACGTTCTGCACCTTTGCCGACACGATCGCGGGGTCGGCCCCAGCGCAGCCTGCCGCGCCTGCATTGGCGGAAAGCTGGGCGAGAAAGATGGCGGTTAGCATAAGTGTGCGCATACCTGAAACCTACCCGCTGGCGCGCGGGCGAAACAATTCCGCCGGCCGCCGCGCTGCTCGTTTGCAGGAAAATATTGCAAGAATGGCAATCCAACGACCCGCTGCCGCCGTTATAGGGCATGCAAATTTTGGGTACGAAGGGGTGGCGGTGAGGATCGGGATCATCGGCGCGGGAAATATCGGGGGGACGCTAACCCGTCGATTTGCGGCCCTCGGCCACGACGTCTTCGTGGCGAACTCGCGTGGGCCCGAGACGCTGGAGGATCTAACGGCCGCGACCGGGGCGCGGCCCGTTACGGTGGAAGAGGCGGCGCACAGCGGCGACGTCGTCGTCGTGACGATACCGGAAGGTAGGATTTCACAACTGCCGCCGGAGCTGTTTGAAGACGTCTCGCGCAGCATTGCCGTGATCGACACCGGTAACTACTATCCGCGACAACGCGACGGGCGCATCCATGAGATCGAGAACGGCATGACCGAAAGCTGCTGGGTCGAGATGAAGCTGGGGCGCCCCGTTATCAAGGCCTTCAACAGCATCTACGCGGAGCATTTGCTCGAGCGCGGAAAGCCGGCGGGAAGTCCAGGCCGAATCGCGTTGCCCGTTGCCGGGGACGACGCCGCGGCCAAAGCGGTGGTAATGCGGCTCGTCGACGAACTCGGCTTAGACCCCGTCGGCGCGGGCCGTCTCGACGAATCGTGGCGCCAGCAACCGGGGACGCCCGTCTACGGGACGGATTTTGACGCGCCGGGCGTACGGAAAGCGCTCTCCGAGGCGAGCAAAGAACGCACGCCGGAGTGGAGCGCGTCGTAAGGCCTGCGACCTCCGCCTACGAACGTTTTCGCGCACTGCACGAACGCCAAACGGCGTTCGTCATGCCCAATGCATGGGATGGCGCATCGGCGGTGTTGCTCGCGCGCGCGGGATTCGAGGCGTTGGGCACCACCTCACTCGGTCTTGCATTTTCCCTCGGCCGTCAAGACGGATGCCGCGCCGTCACCCGCGAGGAAGCCGTCGCGCATGCGGCCCTCTTGGCGCGCCTAAGTGGTCTTCCGGTGAACGGCGATCTCGAAGATGGGTTCGGTGCGGCTCCGGAGGATTGCGCCGCGACGGTTCGCGCGGCCATTGAGTCGGGTCTGGCTGGGCTTGGCATCGAAGACACGACCGCGGACGCCGCGCATCCGATTCACGATTTCGACCTTGCCGTTGCGCGCGTTGCGGCTGCGGCGCGAGCCGCGAGCGGCCGCATCATCTTAACCGGCCGAACGGATAATTATCTTCACGGACGAGCCGATTTAGACGATACCATTGCGCGCCTGACCGCCTTCGCTGAAGTGGGCGCCGACGTTCTGTACGCGCCGGGCTTGCCGGACATGGATGCCATTAGGGCCGTCGTCGCTGCCGTGGCGCCCAAGCCCGTCAACGTGCTCATCGGTCCGAGCAAACCGGTACCGCTGGCCGAGTTGAGCGTGGCGGGGGTGCGCCGCGTCAGCGTCGGCGGTGCACTCTACCGAAGCGCGATGACCTCACTCGTCGAAACGGCTCGCGCGCTGCGCGACGGAAACCTTAGCGTCTTTAGCGGCGCGATCTCGGGCAGCGAGATTGCGGGACTCTTGCCTCAGACGTAAGTTCTTTTCGATTCGATCCGCAGTCGGTGGATCGCCGTACCTGGCGACGGCGTCGTTCACATCGTGTTCACTACCAAGGAAAGCCGGTTCTCACCGTCTGACTTACTAGGAGCCTGCCGGTCTATGGCGCATTTCCGTCTTCGTGCCGAATTTTGGCGGCGAATCCGAAAAGCGCCATAGCCCGACAGGCTCCTAGGCCGTGCACCCACTCTTTACCGGAACCCCATCGCTGCGAGAGCCTTCCGAGCGGCTTGCTTTTTGGCTAACCGGGCTCTGTGCGTTTCCCGCGGCGCTGCTGATCGGCTACGTGCTTCACGAGTCGATCGGTGCTTCGCAAGTCGCGCTCTTCATCGTGATTGCGATGGTCTACGTGACGCTCGCGCGCGGCCGCCTTCTCGGTTCGAGCGTGCGCATCCATCAGACGCAATACCCACGCGTCTTTTCGATCGCGCAAAGTGCCGCCGCGGCTCTCGAGATTCCGATGCCGCTGATCTTCGTGCGCGAGGACAACTTCGTTCCCGCGGTTGCGCTTGGCCTGGGCCAGCCCTATGCGCTCGTGCTCTCGAGCCACTGGATCGAGCTCTTCTCCGACGACGAGCTGGCTTTCGTGATCGGTCGAGAGCTCGGGCATATTGCGGCTGGTCACACGCGCTTCCACTCGCTGTTGAGCGTGAACGGCAACGAAAACCCGCTGATCTCGCTGATCTTCGGCGCCTGGCTGCGCCGCTGTGGGCTGACGTGCGATAAAGTCGGGCTGCTCTGTTGCGGCTCGCTCGACGCAGCCGTTCGGGCGCTGGGAGTCACGACGTTTCATGCGTTCGGCCGTCAGGTCGACTATGAAGCATTTGCCGAACAGCACGCGGAGATCGCAAGCGATTCGGTACTGCGCTGGGGTGAGTGGTTGAGCAGCGAGCCGTACGCGACGCGGCGAATCGCTTCGATGCGCCGGTTCATTACGTCGGCGTCCTATCTGGACGCGCAGGCCTGGTTCGTTCGCGAGCGCGGCGAAGCGCCGCCGGCGCTCTTGCTTCCCGGCGAAGCGACGGTAGCTAAACATGACTGCGCCGGCTGGTGGCGGCGCTTCGCTGCCGCCGCCATTGATGCGGTTGTGGTTATCGCGATCGTTACGTCGTTCGGCGGGAGTATCTCACCAGTCGCGCGCCGATCCGAAGCAAATATATCCGTCACGCCGGGCAACGTTACCGCCTCGGCCCCGGGACTGGGCGCCATCACGATTCGCGGTAAGACGCACGCGGTCACGACGGGTGGATCTCCGTCTCCTGCGCCGAGGACGAACTGGCGTTGGGAGAATCCGGCAGAAACTGCTTTGGACGGAGGTAACCTCAACAGCGCCATCAACGGGATCGTAACGATCGTGGCGGAGGCAATCGGCCATCTCGGCTTCTTTTTCTGGTTCCCAGTCTACCTAACGCTGCTTGTAGTCCCAGCCGGGCAGACCTTCGGGATGATGATTGCCGGCTTGCGCGTCGTCACGATGGACTTTCGCACGCCCAGTGTCGGGCGTACGATTTGGCGCTACATCATCGTCTTTTTGGTTTGGTGGCTCATCGTAGCGCTCAGCTTTTTCTGGCGCCGGATTCTGTTGCACGATCGGTTGACGAAGACGCGCGTCGTGAAGGTCGAGCGCGTCATCGCCCGGGCCTCTACGGCCCCGATGTAACGGTCAGGCGCACCACCGCCTTGCCGGAAACGACGTGCCCGACCGATGCACTCGAACTTACCGAGTCGATCTGCAGCCGGCCGACGTTTTCGTTAACGTGCAGTACCGCGTGCGTGGTGGGGTCGACGAGCGACTTTACCTTGACGATATCGAACGTCTGACCCACCTGGACGCCGGCGTTGGCGCCGATGTTGATGATGACGTTGGTTCCGTCGATGGCGGCGATCTGCCCAGTAAGGGCCGGCGCGACGGGGCCTGAGTTAAATCGGCTGGGGTCGATGGCGGTGCCGATCTTCGCGGCTTCATCGTCGATGAGATGGCCCATGTCGCTGTTGACGAACTGTTCGTTGCTATACGAGCCTCCCGCGTAACCTGAGAATCCGCCGGCGTTCCACGACGTCCCCGAGCGCGTCTCCTCGTCGGAGAAGCTCTGGACGATCTGCCCGGTCTTCGCGTCGATCACTCGCACCGCGACTTTGATCGTGACGCGGTGGGTCGAAACGCCGCCGGCTGCCGCCCCAAAGACCCCAGGCAGCAAGCTTCCCGCATTCGCGCCGCTTTGGCCGGTTTGATCGAGTTGGAGGATATTGCCCGTGATCAGATACCGCGCGCCGACGAGGTGCCCGGCCCTGATGGCCGTCTCGGGATCGACTTCGCCGCTTGCCGCGAGCTGGTGCTCGTCCAGCGTCGAGCTGAGATGCGAGCGGTCGAGCACATTGAAGCGCCCGTCGTTGACCATCCGATCTGTGAGGAGATCGCTCAGCGCCACGCCTGGCTGGAAGGAGCCATACCAATCCGATGTGAGGCCATGCGTCGAGAAATCCAGGACGGCGATCGAGGGCCGTGGGCCGGCCGCGGCAGGCTGCGCGGATCCGCGGACGGGAGCGCACGCCAAGGCGGCGGCAACAAAAAGGGATGGCAAATATTTCAGCACCAGCCTATTATGCCACATATGTGCGGCAGATTCACGCTCACCAAACCACAGGCGCTTCCCGCCGCGTTTCCCCAGTTTCGCTATCGGGAGTTCAGCGAGACGCGGCTTCCACGGTATAACATCGCGCCGACTCAGGACGTCCTCGGGGTCCGCAACGACGGGCGCGACACGGTCGAGGAGATGCGCTGGGGGGTGCGCGGTCGCATCAACATTCGCGCCGAATCGATTGCGGCGCGGCGGGGCGCCGTTACGCGACGCTGCATCGAGTTTGCCGACGGCTTCTACGAATGGTGCGACCGCCGCCCCTTTTACTATACGCTGCAGTCCGGGGAGCCGTTTGCCTTCGCCGGACTTTGGGAGCCCGGCAACGGCTTGGCGGCTTGCGACGTGGTGACCTGTCGCCCCAACTCGCTCGTTGCTGCGGTGCACGACCGCATGCCCGTGATCCTTTCCGAGGAGAGCCTCTCGCTTTGGCTCGACCCCGAGCCGCTACCGCCCGGCGCGGCCGGCGCGCTGTTGCGCCCGTTCGACGCCGCGCTCATGGCGGTTCGCGAGGTGTCGAGGCGCGTTAATAACGCGGCCTATGATGCGGCCGACGTGCTCGTCGCTGCCGATCCGCGTTTGTTTTGAATGAGCACGACGCCGGTTGCAATCAGCCAGGCCGCAGCAGGCAGCGCTCCGACGATCCCGGGACCGGCGCCGCCGGGTGCCATGTCACCGTATGAGAAAAAGATCGAGAAGGTCGCTAGCGTCGCCCCGAACGACGCCAGATATCCGAGCATCGCGAGCCATTGCGGCGCGGATTCGTGACGTCGCATGCTATGCGCCGCGGCAAAGAGGAAGATCGCAACGGGAGCGTAGCCGAGACCACCTTGCACAAAGACGAACGCATCGAAGATGCTGGACAGGCCGTTAGCCGCAAACGTGTCCGGCGAAAAATAGACTGCCGCGATCTGCAAGCACGCCGCCCACAGGGAGCTCGCCGCCATCACGACGCCGGCAATCAACGCGAATGTGGGAAGCCCCTCTTTACGCCCCGGCGCAGCCGTCAAATAGCTGCGCAGTCCGACTAAGAACCAGAGAAGGAAGGCGACGGCGGGAAAGGTGAGCCACGCGCCCCACAGCAACGTGAACCGGTGTTGATCGAATGCCAGCGCGGCATCGGCGGGCTTCACGTCAATCCCCGGCATGCTGCTGTTGAAGAACGTCGCAATAACCAGAACGGCGACGTAACAAAGGACGGACCAGCCGGCGGAGCGCTCCGCGTGCACGTTTTCCATAAGTGCCTACGTCATACCATAAATGAAGGAATTCCTTCCTTCCCCCGCGCCTTATTAGAGGCCGTAATACTTCAACGCCGGCCACATCGCGGCCAGCGGAACGCGAGGCTGCGTGCAGAGATAAATCGGCAGCGGACCCTCGAGCATCCACCGGTAATCGTTGCGGTAGACGGCGATCTGACGAACGCTCCCGAACCAGTGCAGCAGCAGCCAATAATCGGTTGCGCCGACGGCCAAGACGGAGCGACCGCTATAGCCGCGCGTGCCCCACAGGTAGTAGGAGTTGTTCGGACTGATGACGGGCGGCAACCCGTAGCGCCCGCCGTAATAATCGAGTGCGCCGGCGTACGCGTAGCGGTCGGCAAAGACGGCAGTGATCCGACGTTGCGATGCGGGCAGCGACCAATAGGCGCCCGCGACCGTTTGCGTCATCGTTTTCCAGCCGAGCTGGTCGGCGAACATCGGATTGATCAGGTGACTCTTACCGTCGGGTGGTGCGGGGCGGCTCAAACCGATTGCGCGTTCGTAGGCCATGTATTCGGGAAGCGGCAGAATTGGGAGCGAGAGTGGAAACATCGGCAGCCCGGCGACGACGGTCGCTGCCAGCAGCGCGACTCGAAACCGTGACCGCTTCGCGCTTAACGCGGCTTCGATTGCCACCGCGCCCGCCGCAAAGAGAGCCGGATAGAAACCCTGAATGTAGTACCCCCGGCCGATGCTCGCAACGAGCAGTCCCAGCAGCAAGAGATAGGCGACCGTGAGATAGCGGTAAGCCTTTTCGCGCCATAACCAGACCAGTCCCCAAACCCAAACCGGCGCGAAGAGCGGGTTTTGATACATGAACTGCAACCCGAACATGTAGAGCGCGTTGATCCACCGGTTTGGCGATTCGTCGGCCATGCCGTTGCGAAGCGCGTGGCGGTTGAGCTGATCGTTGTGCAGTACTTCGAGCATAGGGAAGCCGTGCCGGATTTGCCAGAGCGCGTTGGGCATTATCAGCAATGCGGTCAACACTACGCCGAACAACAGCCAGCGCGACCGCAGCAGATTGGCGTGGCCAGTCAGCAGCAAGCCGATCGCCAAGGCAACGGCGCAGGCGGCGATCGAATACTTCGCATACATCGCCAGCGTTAGGATCAGGGCGATTGGGACGTACAGCCGGGTGTCCTGCGTCCTGACTAGCCGAATCGTCAAATAGATCAAAATCGTCCACGCCGCCGGCGAAAGCAGCTCCGTGGAAAGACCGTAAGCAATTCCCATCAATCCCGGGGCCAGGACGATCGTCAAGCCCGTGAGCGCCTGCGCGAACGCGCCACCGCGCAGCTCGCGCGCGATCGCACAACCATAGATAACGGTAACGCCCGATAGTATCGCGGGGAAAAAGCGCAATCCCCAAACCGGATATCCCAGCGGAGCCGTTAGCCAGGTGACGAACGGCGCGAGCGGCGGCTGGTCCACGTATCCCCAAGCCAAGTGCTTCGCGCAGTCGATGAAATAGAGCTCGTCGCGATAGTACCCAAAACGGTGACAGACGGCGAGATGAAGAGCGGTGGTGGCCAGTGCGAGCACGTACGCACTCGGATGAAGCCGAAGCTTCATGCCGTATTCGAAGCCGTTTGCGATCCTGCGATAAAGAGTTGGCTGATGCAAAGGCCGACGATGCCGGCCTCGATGATCGATCCGAAGACGAAGCTCGCGTCCCACCACGTCCCACCGAACAGTGGAACGGCGAACGCAAAGTACGCGCCAAAATACGCCGCGGGAACCGCGAAGCCCAAGACTCTAAACGCGTTGGGATTGCGGACCGTCGGGCGCAGCTTCGCAACGAGAAAATCGCCTACGAGTCCCGCTGCGATCGAGGCCAGCACGATGAGCAGCAGCTCTTTGAAATCCGTCGAGAGCTCGCCGCCCACCCAAAGCTTTTCTGCGACGCAAAGAACGGCGAGGGCGCCGAAGGCTAGCCGGCGGCCGGCGCAGAGGTAAAGCACCGCCGCGGCAAGCAGCAGGCTCTGCCAAATCACGATCGCAATTTCGAGCGCCTGTTTGTAGAATAGGAAGACGGAGAGAACGAACTGCTCGCTCTGGAATGCGACTTGAGGAAGCGGATGGTCGCGCATCAGCGCCTCGGGGTAGAAGCCGTATTGCGTGACGAACTGAATGATCTCGAAGGCGAGTCCGAGCGAAATCAGCATCGGAAGCTGTTCGACCAAACGGGTGGCTTGCGGGCGCGCGAACGCGCTGCGCACGGGGCCGGTAATCAAGAAGAAGAGGCCCGTAAGCAGAAAGAGATGGGGCGGGCTGAGCAACAGATCGAGCTGGTGCTCGAAGCCGAAGATCGCGTGCCAAACGAAGTCGAGCGCGCCTCCGAACAACAGCACCGCCACTCCCACCACGCTCTGCGAATAGCCCGCGGGAATCGCCTTCCAAAACGAACCCGTACGGGGGTAGTTGCGCCAAATAGTCACGCCAAGGACGGCGGCTGCAAAGACCGCGCCGCTGTACATCGTCATGTGCCACGGATTGAGGAAAGATTCGACGGCGAGAAAAAGATGCTGATGTGCATCGATGAAGAGGCCCGTCATAATCCAGAGGGCTGCGAAGGTCGCTAACCAATCGAGCAGGCTGGGCGCGCCCAAGCCCTCGACGAGGACGTCGAGGCGGGGTAGGGAAGGCCCGGCTTCTGCTCGAGGGGAAAGCAAATCCATCAACTTCATGTATCGGGAGTCATCCTGCGACTCGCCTCGAAACCCTTTTCGTAGCGCACTTTCAACATTGGTGATCGGGACGCTTTGTTGTGTTAACGCGTGTTCGCCAAAGCCGCTTACCGTTCCGCCAAATCTTGTCGTTTCGAGTGAGAGCCCGCGCGCGCTGCCGCCCGCTCCGATCGCAAAGCCGAACGATCCGCCTCGCATTGTACGCATCTGGTTTTCGACACTAACCCTTCGGCCGGGAACGTGGTTCGATGGGACGATCGTGGGAAGCAGCAACGTGGCGTCGGTTGAAGTCCGCACGGCCGCTTTTTCCATCAACAGCTCGCGGCTGGCGCCCGGCGTCTACCATTTTCACATGCGCGTGCTCGAGCTGCCGCCGCTCTCACGGCGTCATGGGTACGAGTTGTATATTATTGCACGAAATACGCCCGGCGACGAAGCGGTCGAAGAGGCGCCACTGCGGATAGAGTGAATCGACGCGATTTCTTCCGTGCCGGCGCCGGCACGCTGGCAGTAGCATCGATCCCACGGCTGACGCCGCGCGCCTTGGCAAGCGACGTGGTGGACGTTACGCTGCGCTCGTCACCGGTTAGGTTTTCGCCCGCGCCGAGCTTGCATTTTTCTGGACTGGCCTATAACGGTACGATTCCCGGGCCGCTGTTGCGCGTCGTGCAGGGCCAGCGCATTCGCGTTCGCTACGTCAGTGGCGTAAACGTCCCAACGAGCATCCACTGGCACGGAATGCTTTTGCCCAACGACATGGATGGCGCCGCCGGCATCACGCAACCGGCCGTGCGGCGCGGCGGGTCTTTCCTCTACGATTTCGCACCGGGGCCGCCCGGTACGCGCTGGTATCACGACCACGCGTTCAGTTTGGCCTCGGCGCGAGGGCTCTTCGGCATGTTCGTCGTCGAGGATCCGAACGACGAGCCGGCGGACCGCGAGTTTGCGCTGGTCTTTCACGACGTGCCGAAGTGGAGCTCGGTGGAGGCGGCGATGCGCGGCCGCAGCGCGGCACCGATGAGCGACCCGATGGGATCGGGGCAGAGCATGCAAATGATGCCGGCCCAAATGGGTGATGAGGTCGCTTATGCCGCGCATTGCATTAACGGTGCGGCGTATCCCTACGGCAAGAAGCTTGCCGTGGGTCTCGGCGATCGAGTGCGCTTGCGCATGCTCAATACGAGCCCGACGCAGACTCGCTACGTTCGGCTTGCCGGACACGAACTCGTCGTTACGCACGCCGACGGCAATCCTCTCGCGCGGGCGGCAACCGTCGACGTTCTTCGCATCGGTCCCGGCGAGCGATACGACGCGTTCTTCGAAGTGCGCAAGGCGGGCGCGTTTCTGCTGCAAGGCATTTCGAACGATCCGCTGGCGTCGCAGCAGGCCGTTGCGCTGTATACCGAGGGCATGGAAAATGCGCCGGCCCAGGCGGAGCCGCAGACGGTGGAAGGTTTGACCGTCCTTACCTATGAGGTCGCCGGCGGGGCCGGGGTGCAAACGAAGCCGGCGCTGGGAGTGCGGCCGACATACGATCTCACGCTCGGCGGCGGCGGTTGGGGAAGCTCGCGGTGGACGATCGGGGGTAAGATCTGGCCGGACACGCCGAAACTGCGCGTGCGCCGCGGCGAAGTGGTCACGGTGCGGTTTCGCAACACCAGCGACATGGATCATCCGATGCACCTGCACGGCCACACCTTCATGCTGATGGAAGTCAACGAGATGCCGCTGCTGCGTCCCCTGGCCAAAGATGGCTCGCTCGTTTCCGCAAACGGCTCCGCGACGTGGCGGTTCACCGCCGATTCATCGCCCGGACGCTGGCTGTTGCACTGTCACAATGAGATCCACATGAACGACGGCATGATGACGGAAGTCGTCTACATAGCCTGAAGAACGGAGGTTACCCGATGCCCAAGTATCTGATTCACGCTTCATACACGGCAGAAGGCGCGAGAGGTCTCTTAAAAAGCGGCGGTACCGCGCGCCGCCGAGCCGTGGAAGAGCTGCTGGCTCCCTTAGGCGGAAAGCTCGAGGCCTTTTATTTCACGTTTGGCGACGATGATGCGATCCTCATTATCGATCTTCCCGATCAAATCGCCGTTTCGGCCATTGGTTTGGCCGTGAGCGCTTCGGGCTCGATTCGCACGAGAACGACGGTCCTCATACCGCCCGAAGAGGTTGACGAGGCAGCCAAGAGACCGGTCAAGTTCCATCCACCCGGCGAATAACGGTCGAGGTGCCGCGGCGTTCGGTTTCCCCCAGACACGTGCAACCTTACGATTAGCGCGGCATCTCAGACCGTCTGGACCGATGTTAGACCGAAGGCATGAAGAAAGCGTGAAGCCCCGGGCCTGGAAACGCACAGCCGCGGCGGCGATCGCCGCCGGCTCACTGCTTGCCATCGTGGCGTGCTCCGGAGGTTCGCCGAACGGGGCCCCGTTCTCGCCGCTCGAACCGGCCGCGCAGCCTGCCGGGTCGTCGTCCGGAAGCGTATCGGATGCGTACGAGTTCCTTCGTCTAATGATGGACAAGTACGCCAAGGGTTCGACGACGCGGCTCGTGCAGAGCTTTGACGGCGGCTTACTGCGGAGTTTCAAAGACGCCGTCACCTACGATGATGCGCTCTTCATCGACGCGCTGTTGGCGGAAGGATCGTCCGACGACATCGCGCGGTCGGAAGTCGTGGGCAACGCATTTCTCTACCTTCAGACCTACGATAAGGCGAAAGACGGCCGATTGCGAGCTGCATACGGCCCGAAGCCGCTTCGAAATCCGGGCGACATCAAAGTTGACGATAACACCAGCGACGTTGGCAACATGGCGTGGGTCGGTCAGGCGCTCGTTCAACTCTACGCAAAGACCTCGAACGCCTCATTCCTGAACGGCGCGCTCGCGATCGCGAACTGGCTTCAAAACAACACGTACGACACGCGCGGTCAGGGCGGTTACACCGGCGGCTATACCGCGAGCGGCAAGAAGATCGAGTGGAAGTCGGCCGAGCACAACATCGACATCTACGCGTTCTTTACGATGCTGGCCGCGGAGTCCGGTGAGACGGAATGGACGACCAACGCCGCGTGGGCGAAACGGTTCGTGGCCTCGATGTGGGATTCTGGCGACGGGCGGTTCTATGTCGGAACCGGCAACGACGGAATCACGCCGAACAAATCCTTCAAGCCCGAAGACGTCAACTCGTGGAGCTACCTCGCCTTCCAAAATCCGGATTGGGCCGCGGCGCCCAGCTGGGACGTTACGAACTTAGCGGTGACTAAAGGCGGCTTCAGCGGCGTGAGTTTCTGCAGCGGCGATCGCTCGGGCGTGTGGTTCGAGGGTACCGCGCACCTTGCCGGCGCGCTCGAGCTGCGCAACGAATCCGGTGACCGGGCTCAAGCGCAAACCTATCTCGGCGACATCGAGTACGCGCAGACGAACGGGCCAAACGGTGACGGCCTCGGCATCATCGCCGCGTCGAAGAACGGCCTAAGCGATTGCGACGGGGATAAATACTTTGCGTCGCTTCACGTGGGCGCAACGGCATGGTACATCCTGGCCGCCGGAGCCGCTAATCCCTTCGCCCTGCTTCCGTAGCCGATGACGCAACGCGACGGGTTCTTCATCAGTACCGACCCGGCGTGCCTGGACCTCGACGCGATCGATGGGCTGCTTCGAAGCGCTTATTGGTCCTCCGAGCGCTCTCGCGCCTCGACCGAGCTCGCGGTGAAGAACTCACTTTGTTTCGGACTGTATGACGCGCGAAGTGGGCGGCAGATCGGCTTGACCCGCATCGTTACCGACTATTCTACATTTGCGTGGCTCTGCGACGTGATCATCGAGGAAGAACATCGCGGCAAGGGACTGGGGAAGTGGATGATCGAGGTCGTACTCACAGATCCGAACGTCAGCCGGGTCAGCCGTTGGATTCTGGCAACTTCGGACGCACATCGGCTGTACGAACGCTTTGGCTTCACCCGGATGGCGAATGCGGACCGTTGGATGGAGCGGGTGCGCCGTGGCTGATCGCCAAACTCCTCAACAAACTGCCATACAGCTGGCACTCAGACCGGCGACGATGGCGGCATGCAGTGGGAACGGTACGCAGTCATCGATGTTGAAACGACCGGTTTTAGCGCTGCGCGCGACCGGATCGTCGAGGTAGCGTGCGCGCTGATCGACGGCGAGCGGATCGTCGGACGCTGGGCCACGCTGGTCGACCCCGGAATCGCGATTCCGCCATATGCGACGGCGGTCCACGGCATCACCGACGAGATGGTCAGCGGCGCACCGCGCCTCGGACGCGCTCTCAAGCTTTTGAGGCGGCGGTGCGCGGGCCGCGTCGTGGCGGCCCATTGCGCGCGATTCGACCTCTCCTTCGTGGGGCCATCGGTCGGACGGGAGGGGCTCTGCACGATGCTGCTCGCGCGAGCGCTGTTTCCCGAAGCGCCCAACCATAAGAATCAGACGCTGCGGCGATTCCTCGACATCGATCGGGCCGCCGACGAAGAGTTTGAAGCCCATCGTGCCCTCAGCGACGCCCTCGTCAGCGCGCACGTTCTCATCGCATGCCGGCGCCGCTTTCGGGCTCGCTACGTAGCGGAATCCTGGCAGCGGTTCGCTCGCCGCAAGGCTCTGGTCGTGATGGAATCGAGCTGATTCCGCATTAGGAGCCTGTAGGGCTATGGCCCATTTCCGTCTTCGTGCCGTCTTTTGTCCGAATACTTCGTTGCTCTTCGGTCACGAAGCTACGGCTTCGCTCCCTCATCGCGCCTCGTCTTCGAACAAAATTCGGCGACGAATCCAAAAACGGCCATAACCCTAAAGGCTCCTAGGCGGTTTAGGCTCTGCCGGCCTTGGGAAAGCCGAGGCGGGGGTTACTCTGTCTATGCGCTACGGTCGTTGTCGTTAGTTGTCTGAGCAAGAGCGGGCCTACGCTATGGATCACGAGCGCATGCTGCGCATGCTCGCCGACGCCGTTCCGCAAATCATCTGCACGGCCGGTCCCAATGGTAAGATCGACTACTTCAATCGCCGCTGGTTCGAGTTCACCGGCTTCGATGAAGCGCAGACGTTTGAGAACGACGGCTGGCTGCGGGCCTTTCATCCCGACGACCGGGAGGCCGTCGAAGCCGGATGGCGGGCCGCGACTCTCGACGGTAGCGACTTCTCGGTCGAGGCGCGACTCTGCTCGCAAAATGGAGAGTACTATTGGTTTCTCGAGCGCGCGGTGGCCGTGCGCGCGCAAGACGGTTCCGTGGTTCGCCTCTTCGCGACCGCGACGGATGTCAACGATCGAAAGCGCCTGGAAGAACGCGAAAGATTTCTCTCGCACGTGAGCAAGGTTCTCGCGTCTACTCTCGATGGTCGAGAGGTGCTGCAAAAAATTACCGAGCTCTGCGTGCCGGAGTTTGCCGATTGGTGTCAGGTTCAATCGCTCTCCCCTGAGGGCGAGCTGGTCGTGGAAGCGGTGCGTCATAGCGACCCCGAGTTGAACAGGCTCCTGGAAAACGTAGTCGGGCGCAGCGTCGTGGTTCGGAACGCGTCCTTCGGGTCGCCGCAGGTGCTGCGCCAAGCGCGGAGCCGAGCGCTCGATCATGAAGCGACGCTGCGCGCCGTGCGTGCGAACGTTCCCGATCCGGAGGATCGCGCGATCTACGAGGCCGCCGGCTTGGGCACCGCGCTGATCGTGCCGATGGTCGCGCGGGGCCGCACGCGGGGCACGTTGCATCTCGTCAACGTCGATCCCGCATCGCGCCGCACCGAACTTACGGTCGAAATTGCCGAGGAGCTGGCACGGCGGGCAGCGCTCGCCATCGACAACTCAAGGCTGTACGAACACGAACAGCGCGTCGCCTCAACCCTTCAGCGAGCGCTGCTCCCCGCTCGCTTACCGTCGCATCCGCACATCGATTTGAGTTTCGCCTATCGCCCGGCGGAGCGTGAGTCGCGCGTCGGCGGCGACTGGTACGATGCATTTGCGATCTCCGAGACTCAGATGGCCCTCTCGATCGGCGACGTCGGCGGACACGGGCTCGAAGCGTCGGTCGCAATGAACGCGGCGCGTCAAGCGCTGCGCCTCACCGCGTTGGAAGGCTTATCACCCGCACAAACGCTGCGCCGCGCGAATACCGCGCTGATGCTCAATGAAGAGCATCCCTTGATTACGGCAATCCACGGGATCCTCGACGTAGAGCGCTCGACCTTCCGGTACTCGTGCGCGGGCCATCCGCCACCGGCAGTCGCTCCGCTCAACGGCGTTGCGCGGTATATCGAGGGCGGAGGCATTCCGATGGGTGTCGAGTTCGACCCCGTATTCCCGGCGCACGAAGTCAAGCTGGAGCCGTACGCGACGCTGCTGCTGTACACCGACGGTTTGATCGAGTTCGACCGAAACATCGAACGCGAATCCGGCCGGCTCCTCGAGGCGCTGAGCGAACGCGTCCACGACACCAGCTCGGACGGCGCGGGTAAACTCCTGCGCCACGTGCTCAACAACCGCCAGGTCGACGACATCGCCGTGCTCTCCGCGACGATTCTGCCGGCGCGGCCCGGCGCCGTCGAGCTCAAACTGCCGGCTGCGCCGTTGTCGGCGACGATCGCGCGGCGCTTCGTTTCGCGGTACGCGCGCGTCGCAAAACTGGGGCCCGAGCGTACCTTCGATCTTGTGTTGGCCGTCGGCGAAGCGGTCGCCAACGCCGTCGAGCACGCCTATCGTGGTGCGACCGGCGATTTCGTCCTTCGCCTCTCGACGAGCGAGGGCAAGATTTTCGGAGAAGTGCAAGACCTGGGTGCGTGGCGCGAGGGCCGGCCGTCGCCCGAACGCGGCCGCGGCCTGGCGATCCTACGCGCGACCACGCGGCGCCTCGACCTCAACCGGACCAGCCGCGGAACGCTCGTCGCCTTCGCCATATAAGGGCCTCGCGCGCTCGACGAATGCGCAGAGAAGATTTGCAAGTGCCATTTCTTCGGGCGTCCGGCACGAGATGTCGAGCAATCGCGGGCTGCAAACCAGCACGCTGGCTGCGCGCGCCCGAGAGATCGCCACGTTGAAACGATTACGCTCGAAGAGAAACTCCATGTTGCGCGGCATGTCCTCGCCGCTCGACGTCGCCATCGAATAGAAGACGACGGCGGCCTCTTGGCCTTGAAACTTGTCGACCGTGCCGACCCGGACGTCGATTCCGGCATCCGCGAGCTTGCCCGTAATCAAGCGGCGCTGCGCGTTGTACGGCGTAACGACGATGATGTTGCGCTCGTACCGGTACAGCTCGGCGATTCGCCGAACGATTTCATCGGCTTCCTCGTCCGATTTCGAGCTGTTTCCGGTGTGCTCGACCGGCAAAAAGTAGAGCCCGGCGAGCTCTCGGTCTCCCATCGTCACACGATGCTCGCGAGCCTCGAGCGACGGGCGGAGGCGTCCGTCGTACATCGCATCGGAGATAAACGTGCAGATCTCGGGCTGCATGCGATACGAAACGTCCAGAAAGATGCCGCGGTGTTTCGGGACGGTCTGCTCGTCGCCTAATAGATGCGCGAGCACCGAATCGCCGGCGTGCAGCGGATGGCGTCCTTGGCTTACCTGCGCCAACTGGGATGGATCGCCGAGTAACATGACATTCCTTGCAGATAAAGAGAGAGCCAGCGCGTCGGCCAGCGCGACCTGCCCCGCTTCGTCAATAAAGAGATAGTCGAACTTGCCGGCGAGCTCCTCGCGCGCGAAAAGCCATGCCGTGCCGCCGGCAAGCTCGTAGTCGTCGAGATACAGGCTTTCGTTCCCGCCGACCGATTCGATCATAGGCGCGCCAAGCTTTGACCGGAACTCCGAACCTGCATTCTTGCCGCTGTGCTTATAGCGCCCGCGGAAGGTGCCGCCGCGCTTGTCCATGCACTCCTCGACCTTGTGCAGCAGGTTGTGGATCGCTGCATGGCTCGTGCTTGTGACCGCGACGCGCTTGCCGCGTTCGAGTAGATCGCAGATGACTTGCGAGCCATACGTGCTCTTGCCGCTTCCTGGCGGACCTTGAACGAAGAGGTAGCTGTCGCGCAGAGCTGTTACTGCTGCAGAAACGCTTTCGGCGTTGACTACTGGGGGTTGTATTACGCGAATCCGCTGCGTACGGGCTTCGTTGAAGGACGACAAACGCGGATCGCGGTTACAGAGCAGGTCGTACGTCGCGGGATATTCTTCGAAAAGACTGCCCGCGAGGAAGGAGCGCGCGATGCGAGCGAGTGCGCCGCGCTGAGCCTTGCTGTCGGGCGGTCCCGGCGGAATGAGCTCGGCGATCGCTCGTGCGGCGTCGATGGAAGCGGTCGTCTTAAGCTCGAGAAGCCCGCGCTCGTCGTCGATTGAGACGATCGTGACGCCTTTGCGCGTTCGGGGGTCAACCGCGTCGCCGGGCGACATCTTGTGGTGCTGCTCTTGAAAAGAGTAGGCGTAAATTTTGCTCTTCTTGACCTCTTGCGGCGGGATATCTTCGAGCAGCGCGAGCCCCGCGATGGCTTCTCGATCGAACTCGAGCAGTTGATCGACGTTTTCGCATCGGTCGAAATAGGCCCACCATTGCGGCTTCTCTTCGCGCCGGTGATACCCGAGAAGGCTTGCGAGCAGATAACGCGCGCGACGATCCTCGCCCATCAGCCCGAACTCTTCTTCGGTCTGCGGACTGAGCACGTGCGCGAGCAGCGCACGCTCCAGCTCGCTTCGTTCGCCCGCCTCGGCTTCGGCTTCGGCACGATCCTTCGGCGGCTCCGTGGAATGGAACGGAAACTCCACGCGAAATTGCGACGCTGCTTCCAGGCGGCGGGCCAGCAGCCACTCGCGCAGCAGGTAGGTGGAATAGCAGTCGTCGCGGTTGTAGGCTTCGATATCGTCGAGAATGCGCTGCTCGCCGCAACGCAGCCATTTCTCGAACATGACGATCGAGTCGTCGCCTTTCTTGACCTCCGTCGCGCGCTCGAGCTGATAAAAGCGCTCCAGCTTCTTGAGGCCGTACCCGCTCTCAGAGATCACCAGCGCTTGGCGGACCACGGCAAAGAGGTCGACTAGGACTTCCGCGCGCAGGAGCAGATCGATCTGGTCCTCGCGCGTGCTATGTGCTTGAGCTAGATCGCGAATCGCCCGTTTCTCGTAGTTCGCGTAGTGATAGACGTGGAGCGCCGGAAAGAGCCGGCGCCGTTCCGTTACGAAATCGACGAACGCTTCGAACGCGAGCCTCTCCCCGCGGGGATCCTTCCCCCAAAACGCTCTATACTGCGGCTCGTCGTCGGGCAGCCAGCAGCCAAAGAGATATTCGAGGCCGCGACCGGGCTTGTAGAGCGGGTCGCCCTCCATATCGAAAAAAATATCTCCGGCAGACGGCGCGGGAAGCAGCGCGAACCCCATCGGCGGACGGTGCTCGATCAGCTCGTGGAGCGGCAAGCGGCTCGTTCGTCCGCGAACTTGAAGCAGTGCTTGGCGCCGCAGCTTCGCAAATGCCTCCGCGTTCAGTCCGGTTGGCCGCTGCTCGTCCGTGGCGGCCGCAAGCTCCGTAACGCGGGTGATGCCGGCGGCATCGAACTTGGCGAGTTGATCGCGCCGCATCCATGCGACTAAACTTAGGTGATCGTCGGCTTCGCGCTTGTTCGTGCAGGCGTCGTTCCACGGACAGATGCTGCAGTGCTTGCGCTTATGCGGATACTCGCGGGCCGCGTCAAGGCGCTCCAGCGCCGGATCGTTCACGAACTCCAAGAACGCTCTTTTTAGATGGCGGTAGTACGCCATGTAGTCGTTCATCCGGAAGCGCTGCTCTTCGCCGTTGCCGAAAACGACGTGCCCAAACTCCGGCAGACAGCCTTGGAGGCGCTGCAAATGTTCGCTGTAGTTGCAGAGCTGCACTAAGTAATAGGCTTTGGGTGCCAGCGCGAGTTTCGTGTCGACGACTTCGTACCCGTAGTTGCCCAGGTCCGACGGCTTCTCGACGCGCCTCAGGAAATCGGCGTGCCCGATGAACCGGCCGTCGAAAAAGGTCGCTTGGTAAATGACGCGCGTTCCGCGCCGCATCGCTTCGAGCGTCGCCATCTCGGCTTGACGATACTGCTCCACTCCCGGCTGCGCGCGTTCGAACTGCACGACTTCATCAGGATAGCGCTCGATCAAGGCCTCGAGGTGCCGCTGCTCGTGCTCTTCGCCTTTGCGGCGGATCAGCTCGGCGCGTTCGTCTTGCGGGTCGGGGCGAGGGAGTTTCTTTCGCGCTACCAAGGCCTCGAGCTCGGTCAGCCGTTTACACTCGAGGTAGTCGTTGAGATCGCTGGCGGAGTAAACGAAGTATCCGTCGAGGCGTTGCATCTTGGCGGAGCCGTATTCGAATTTTGCAAGGGTAAGGCCTTTGATGTGAACGAACGAATCGCGCACGGATGGAACGCCGCTCGACGTCAAAAATAGCCCTGCGCTTCGTCATCGTCATGGGAGTGGTCAATCTCTTTGCGGATATGACTTACGAAGGCGCGCGCGGTGTCGCCGGCGCCTTTCTCGGCCACCTCGGCGCAAGTGGTGCGTGGGTCGGCGTGATCGCCGGCGGTGGCGAGCTGGCGGGCTACCTCATTCGCTCCGTGAGCGGGGCCATCGCGGATCGCACCGGACGCTATTGGATCAACGCGTGGACCGGCTACGCCATCAACATGCTCTGCGTTCCCGCACTTGCTCTCGCCGGAAGCTGGCCTGCCGCAGCGGGCCTTCTGATCGGCGAACGCGTCGGCCGCGGCATTCGAAAACCGGTCATAGCAGCGGCGCTCTCGGAAGCGGGGCGCCGCATCGGAGGCGGCCGCGCTTTCGGCATCAACGAGGCTCTCGATCAAATCGGCGCGACCGCCGGCCCGCTCATCGTCGCCTTTGCCGTCGCGCGCGGCGGCTACGCAACGGGGTTTGGCATTCTCATCGTTCCGGCATTGGCGACCTTAGCATTTCTCGGAGTTGCCGCGGCGGCGGGACGGACCGTCATTCCGCGAGCCGCAGAGGGCGAAGCCTCCGTCGTGCGCGATTGGCCGGCGCTGCGGCGCTACGCCATCGGTGGCGCGCTCTTCGCGGCCGGTTACGTGGATTTCGCTTTGATAGCATTTCACTTCCAGCGCAGCAATGTGATGAGCGTCCCCGCGATATCGGTTTCGTTTGCCGCCGCGATGGCGGTTGGAGCGTTAGCCGCGCCGATGCTTGGGCGCCTCTTCGATCGTGTGGGGAAGCCGGTGATCGGCCTTGCGTTGGCGGCGACGGCGCTGGCGACGCCGCTCGCGTTTCTTGGCCACGGGACGCTCGCGGCGATTGGGGCGGCGCTTTGGGGCGTGGGAATCGCGGTTCAAGATGCGCTTTTGCTCGCGCTCGTCTCGACGGTGATCGCGCGCAAAAAAGCGACGGCCTTCGGGCTCTACGATCTCGCCTTCGGCATCGCGTGGTTTGTGGGAAGCGTCGTCAGCGGCGTGCTCCTCGACCGATCGATCTTGACGCTCGTGCTCCTTTCGACGCTCCTACAACTATGCGCGATTCCATTCTTCGCCGGCGGAAATAAAGGCAACCGTGCCAGGATGGCGACGCAGGGACGGTGAAAGATTTTCGCCGATGAGCTTTCGGCGACTCGCCGTGGCAATGTCGGTGCTCGCATCGATGGTTTCGTGGCCGGGATGCACCAGCAGCACGATGTCCGGCGCACCGCCTGTTCCGGTGCCGGCAGGCAAGTACATCAAACACGTTGTCATCATCATCCAAGAGAATCGCAGCTTCGACAACATGTTCAGTGGTTTCCCCGGCGCGGAGGCGCCGCGATTCGGCTACGAAGGCGAAAAAAAGATCGCACTTCATTCCACGCCGCTCGAAGACTCCGGCAATATCGAGAACAACTGGCGCGATTCGATCAGCGGCTGGAATAACGGAAAGATGAACGGATTTGCCCACGAGCATTTCTACGGCGGCCCGCGCGACTACGCGTATGCTTACGTGCCGCGCGCCGAATCGGCTCCATATTGGGCGATGGCGGAGCAGTACGTGCTCGCGGATCACATGTTTCCGACGGAGTTCGGGCCGAGCTTTACGGCGCATTTGAGTTTGATTGCCGGAAACACAGACATCAAAGCAGGGCCGATCGCCGAAGTCGATGCGCCCAATCGCATTACCTGGGGATGCGACGCACCCCCGGGCACGAGGTCGTTTACCCTCAACGTCCATCGCGTCGAGCGGTTTAACGGCCCATTCCCCTGTTTTACTCGCTTCGCGACGCTTGCCGGCGTGCTCGATGCTGCCGGCGTTTCCTGGAAGTATTACGCGTCGCCGCTGAAGCAGATCGGCGGCAAGGTGTGGTCGGAGTTCAGCGCGATTCGAGCGGTTCGATATGGGCCGGATTGGAAGAACGTAATCTCGCCGCAGACGCGAATTCTCGACGACGTTCCCGGCGGCGCCCTCGCCGGCGTGTCGTGGATAACGCCGGACTGGAAGGACTCGGATCACACCGGCAGCGGCTACAATGACGGCCCGTCATGGGTCGCTTCGATCGTCAACGCGATCGGAGAAAGCTCGTATTGGGATTCGACGGCGATCGTGGTGCTCTGGGACGATTGGGGCGGCTGGTACGATAACGTGCCGCCGCCTCAACTCGATTTTCGCGGCCTAGGCATTCGCGTCGGGTGCATCATCATCTCTCCGTACGCGCGGATCGCACCGGGTGCCAAGGCGGGCTACGTGTCACATACGCAGTACGAGTACGGCAGCATCCTGAAGTTCGTCGAACAGGTTTTTAACCTGCCGCCGATCGGACCGCCGCCGGCAGGCTTCACCGACACGCGTGCCACCAGCATCCTGGACAGTTTCGATTTCTCGCAAGCGCCGCGCCGGTTTGCCGCCATTCCGTCGCAGTATTCCGAATCGCACTTTCGCTCCGAGCGGCCATCCTTCATCCCACCGGATAGCGAATGACGCACGCCTGGATGTTTGCTTCCGAGGACGCGCGCACGGCGGTCGATGCGCGTACGCAGTTCGTCGAATTTCTCCGCAGCATCGGAACCGGCGACGAGCTCGTCTATAAGGCCGAGCTGGTCTTTGGCGAGCTGCTCGGCAACGTCGTTCGCCACGCTCCGGGCCCCGTCGAGATCTCGTTCGACTTCGATTCCGGTGCTGGGATTCTCCACGTTATCGATTCCGGCCCGGAGTTTCCGTTGACCGCACGCCATCTCCCCGATGACGTGCTCAGCGAGCTGGGCCGCGGCCTTTTTATCGTGCAGCAACTCGCAACCGACGTGCGCGTCGAACGTATTCCAAACCGCGGAAACCACACGATCGTAAAGCTCTAGGGAACCTCTGATTCAGCCCAGCTCTTCGTCGCCTCGGGTCCTTCGACTGCGCTCAGGATGACAAAGCAGAGGAGGGAAACACCGCCCCTCGGCTCCTCGATCTGAACTGAATCAGCGGTTCCCTGCTAAAGAGTAACCGTCATGCCTCGCTGCGCTACCGTTGCGGCGAATCCGCGTTGTTTCAAGATCGCTGCGAAGGTTTGAGCGCTTGGCGGGTCCGCGTGCACGAGATAGACCTGCGCCGTCGTCGACCCTAGCGTTTGCAGCCAGCGCAGCAGTTCGTCTTGGCCGGCGTGCGCGCTGAACCCGGAAAGATGAGCGATGGCGGCGCGAACGGTCAACTGGTCGCCGAAGAGGCGGATCGGACTCGCGCCGTTGATGATGAGACGCCCGAGCGTTCCCTGCCCTTGATAACCGGGAAAGACGATCGTCGCGTTTGGATTGGCTAAATTCCGATAGAGGTGGTAGAGGATGCGACCGCCGGTTGCCATTCCACTGGAGGCGATGACGATCGCCGGTGCGTTGAGGTCGTTGAGCTGCTTCGACTCGTCGCTGGTAACGTGCAGCGTGAGGTTGTTACAGCCGAATGGCGCGCCGGGGGTCTCGGGCAGTACGCGGTACGCGTCGCGGTGTTTGGCGAAGACGCCGTCGACCTTGATGGCCATCGGGCTGTCCAGATGCACCGGAAGCCGCGCGATCTGGGCGTCGGTTTTTTGGAGGCGCCCAATCGCGAAGAGCATATCTTGCGAGCGTTCGACGGCAAACGTCGGCATTATGATCGGGCCGCCGCGTTCGATTCCCGCCAGCAGCGTCGCGCGAAGTTCCTCAAGAGAATCGGCAGGATGCTCGCGATCCCCGTACGTGGCTTCGCAGACGACGGTGTCGGCCGATTGGAGCGGCGTTGGGTCGAAAAGCAACGCCGCATCGTACCGGCCCAGGTCTCCCGAGAAGATCGTCCGCCGGCCGCCGGCCCGCATGTCGACGTAGGCCGCGCCGACGATGTGTCCGGCGTAGTGATAGCGGACGGTCGCTCCGCAGACGGTGAAGTCGGTCTCGAGCGGAACCGTTTTTACTTGGCGGAGGGTAGCGCTAACGTCCTCGACGGTAAAGAAGGGCGCCAAACTATGCGATCGCTCGCGATGAAATCCTCGGTCGTGCATGTGGCTCTGAATATTCGCCGCGTCCTCCAACACGATCTCCATGACGTCGGCCGTCGCCGGCGTGCAATAGATCGGCCCGCGATATCCGTCGCGAACGAGCCTGGGAAGATATCCGACGTGATCGAGATGGCCGTGGGTGATGACGACGGCTTCCATCTGCGATGCGGGAACGGGCAATGGCGCGAGATTGAGGGCTTCGACCTCGCGTGGTCCTTGAAAGAGCCCGCAATCGACGAAAAAATGATGACCGTCGAGGGTGACCAGATGTTTGCTTCCAGTCACGGTACCGGCCGCTCCGACGAACGTCAACTCAGTCATGTGCTGTGCCTTCGAAGGCAAAAGAGCTGGGGCGCTCGTCCGACGCGTAACATTGCGCGCAGCGGTCGATTAGGCGTTCCGGGTCGGTGTCCTCGATGAGGAGCGCGCCGGTCTGTTTGCGAAAGAGCGCGGCAATCTCGCCGAAGTTGTCGGACAAGCCGCCCGAGTTTCGCAGGACCCCGATGAGCTTGCCCTCGTCGTAGGCGATGCAAAACTCGCCGAGCGTTCCGGTGCGGCCGCCGACGAAGATCACGAAATCGGAACTGTGGATGTTGTAAACCTCGCGTCCCATCAGCCCAGATCCGGTGAAGACCATCGCCGTATACGGTTTGAGCGGAGACTCGTACAGCCCGACGTGCTCTTCCCGCGAGTGGGCGGGCGAAACGCCGAGACTCTTTCCCCCCTCCGCGTGGGCTCCGAGAACCGCGGCGTGCGGAAGCCCCGGACACGCGCCGGTAACGATCAAGGCTCCGCGGCGCGCAATGCACGCGCCCACGCGCCGCGCTAGTTCGCACTCTTGGTCGGTAATTACGCCGCCGGCGGATCCCATGACGCCGATTTGCAATTTCACGGCAGACTCAGTTGCCGCGCAAGCGCGCGGAAGCCTCCAAGCCGCTAGCCCGAGCGGTAGCCGGCGTTTCGGCCCGGGAATGCGAACCAACGGCCGGGTATAGGGTCGAGCATGGGTACGCTCCACGACGTTTCAGGGCTCGCGGGACGCGCAGCTTTGCCGGTATTTAAGTTGACCGATTCCGAACTCGGCATGGGAGCGAGTTTAGGCAACGGCGCGATTTGGGTCAATACCAAGAGCACGGGCGCGGTGGAACGCGTGTTTTCCAATGCGTTAGCGCAGAGCTTGATCGGCACGGTCTCGCTGCGGTACGGCGGTTACGGGCTGCCGACGGGCATGCTTGCGGATCGCGCCACATTTTCTCGATCGCCGTACATCGCGCTGCGCCCGGACGCCGGGCATCTGAGTTTTGAGATTCACCCTGCATACCAACGGGTATCGTTCACCCTCGGCGGTGTCGTGGACGTCAGCGAAACGACGTTCGTCCCGCTAAACTCGACGGCGCCCGCCGAGAACGACGCGCCTATAGCGTACGTCGTCGTTCATCTGCGGAATACCGACAACGTGGAGCACTTCATTCGCGTCGTCGGCTCCGCACGCTTGCGCGGGAGCATGCCGCCGGACGTGCAAGCGCGCTTCGATTCGGCACGGCATGCGCTGGTGGCTTGGAACGTTTCGCAGCCGCAAGCCGTCCGCGTGTTCGGCCTTTCGGAAGCGCCGTCAACCTTTGAGACGACATTCGATTTTGGCAAAGTTTATGACCCAATGCACGTCCACGCCCTGGGAAACGAAACTGCGGGCATTGGCGACATCTTGGGACAGCTGCAGCTCGATCTGGCGCTCGAGCCCGGCCAAAGACGCACGATCTGCTTCACGGCGGGAACATTCGCGCAAGGCGAAGATGCCGCGCTAGAGTCGTATGCGGCCGCGCCGGGACACCGGGCGGCGCTCGAACGAACGATCAAACACTTGGAAGAGGTCTTGTGCCGCAGCCAGGTGCTCACGCCGGATTCGCTGATCAATCAGGCGGCGCTTTGGAGTAAAGTCAACATGCGCCGCGTCATGGCCAAATACCCTGAGGGTCTGGCGTTCAGCAACGATCCCGGAAATTACGCAAACGTGGTAGGTCGAGACAGCGCCTGGTTCGCCTACGGCTGCGACCACTTCATGCCGGAGTTTTCGCGTAAAATGCTCGAGAACGTCGCAGCGCGTCAGTACGCGAGCGGGAAGCTGCCGGAATACTACGACGCGGTAACCGGCCGGGTCGAAGACGACGGTCTAAACATCAACGACGACACGCCGTTGTACATCCTCGCGGTCAATCATCATTTTCGCTCGACCGGCGACGCGCAATGGCTGAAAACCGTGTATCCTAAAGTTGCTGCCGCGGCGAGGTATATCGTCGCTCAGATCGACGACCGCGGTCTCATCTTTTGCTCGGCAAACGACCCGCGGGGCAGCGTCTGGTCAACTGCGAGCTGGCGTAACATCATCGAGTTGTATAGCATAAACGGCGCGGTCACCGAGATCAACTCCGAATGCGTCGCCGCGCTCCGAGCAGTCGCCCATCTTGCCGATGAGCTTGGCCAACCGGATCCCGAGCGGACAGAGTTCGCCGCCGCGGCGCAGCGCCTTCAGGCTGCGATGGATAAACATCTGATCAATCCCGAAAACGGCTTGTACTACTTAAACATTGACGTCGAGGGAAACGTACATACCGATGTGACGGGCGATGAGATCTTCCCGGTGATCTTTCGCGCCTGCGATGAAGAGACGGGCTTTCGCATCATAAGCCGCCTCAACGCGCCCGACTTTTGGACGCCGGCCGGGCTTCGAACCGTCTCGCGCAACGACCCGCTTTACGACCCGTCGCACTACGCGGGACTGATGGGTGGGGTGTGGCCGGGATTGACGTGGTGGTATGCGTTCGCCGCGGCGCGTTACCACCCTGAGTTCATGGTGCGGGCCTTGCGGTCGTCGTTCGAGCACTACGCCGCGGATCCGAAGAAAAACAACACGGTTCCCGGTCAATTCAGCGAATGGTTCGACGGCGAAAGCTTGACGAACAGAGGAATGCGGCTTTCGCCGTGGGAGCCGCCGCGGTTCTTCTGGGCGGCGATCGAAGGCGTCTGCGGCCTTATGCTTACCTCCGGCGCTCCGCAAATCAATCCGCTCATCCCGGGGCATTGGTCGTGGGTCGGCATCCGGCGGTTACGCTACCACAACGGGTTTCTTTCGTACTTTGCCATTCGGCAAGGCGCCGATCGGAAGACGATCTACTCGACGGCTCCGCTGGAGAGCCAACACGACGTGTTGCTTTTTGACTGCGACGTATCCGACCGGCTCCGCGTCTTCTCGGAGTCGGCCGTCGTCATCGCTCTCGCCGGTGAGGCGCGAATCGCGATCCTCCTCGGAAATACCGAACAGAACACGGTCACCACACCGATCAACGTCGAAGGCGTCGTCGACCCGTCGCGGCGCTACGAGCTTCGCATCTACAACAGCGAAAGGCGCGACTGGGAGGCGCCCCTGACGTGCAGCGCGGAAGCGCTTCGGGGTCTCGCGGTGGCGATCGAGGCCAACGGGTTCCGCCTACTCGAACTCACTGCGACAGGCTAGCCCGAGCGCCTTGGCGCCGCCGGGCGTGCGCTTCTACTTGGCAAACCCCACCCCCCGTGAGAGAATGCGCGAATGGAAAGCCACCGAGCGCGTATCAGCAACGGGCTTTCGGCTGTCGGTCTGACGGCCGTCTTAGCGACGGCCGGCTGCACGGGCGGCTCGATGGGCTCCGGTACCGGCACGCCATCCGTCGGGAGCATCTCGCCGGCCTCGGGCACCTCGGCGTACGTCCAGCACGTCGTCATCGTCGTTCAAGAGAACCGCAGCTTCGACGACTTCTTCGCGACGTTTCCGGGCGCCGACGGAGCGACGGAGGGGTTGGAGAAAACTCCCAGCGGCGATCACTACATACAACTTAAATCTGCTCCTCTCGACTCTTTGAGCTTGGCGCACCAGCACTTAGCGTTCAAGCACGAGTACGATAACGGAAAGATGGACGGCTTCGATGACGTCTCTCTACAGCTCAAGCCGGGCACGAGAGGTCCCGCGGGCACGTACGCTTACCGGTACGTCAATCCAAAAGACATTCCGGAATACTGGAACATCGCCAAGCAATACGTTCTGGGCGATCATATGTTTACCACCCAAAGCAGCGACAGCTTCACCGCTCATCAAGACCTCATCGCCGCCGGGACCCCGGTCGGCAAAAAGGGTGATAACGTGATCGATTTCCCAAAGCCCAGCTCTTGGGGATGCGACGCGTCGCCTCCGGGAACGGTAACGTCACTGATCACTCCCGCGGGAAGATATCTGCGGGGCCGGGGCCCATTTCCATGTTTTAAATACTCGACGATACGCGATCTGCTCGATGCCAAGGGCTTGTCGTGGCTGTATTTTACGAACACCTACAAGAACGGCGTTTGGAATTCGTTCGAGGCAATCCAGGCCGTGCGCGATGGACCCGAATGGCCGACGCATATCGTACAGCCCGAAACGAAGATCTTCAAAACTATTTCCAGCAGTGCGCTACCCGCGGTGTCCTGGGTGATACCCGATGCGTTGGATTCCGATCATCCCGGGAACCACTCCGATACCGGGCCGTCCTGGGTCGCCAGCATCGTTAACGCGATCGGAGAGAGCGCCTACTGGCAGAACACCGTGGTGATCGTCGTTTGGGACGACTGGGGCGGGGAATACGACAACGTGCCGCCACCGCAGCTCGACGGCCAGGGGCTGGGCTTTCGCGTTCCGATGCTGCTCGTCTCTGCGTACGCGAGGGAAACCTCGCCGAGCCAACCGGGGTACGTCTCGCATACGCAATACGAGTTCGGCAGCATCCTCAAGCTCATTGAGGAGAACTGGGGTCTGGGAACTCTCGGAAGGACGGACGTGCGCGCCAACAGCCTTATCGACTGCTTCGATTTCACGCAGTCACCGCGGTCCTTCACCCCGATTGCCGGCAAATATTCAAAGGCGTACTTCTTGAAGCGCCCACCGTCGGGCTTGCCGGTGGACGAGTACTAATGCGCCGGCAGCACGCTTTTGGGGTCTGCGTTGCCGCGGCAATTTTTTCCGGTTGCGCCGCCTCAACGGGCATTCCGAGCAGCGCGCCGCCAAGCATGGCCGTGCAAAAGCAATCGGGCCTCCAGTACACCGTGCTTTACAGCTTCGGCGGCTACCCAACTGACGGCGTAAACGCCGAAGCGAGCCTTACGCAACTCAACGGCATCCTCTACGGCACGACGATCGGCGGCGGCTCGGGATGCTACGCAAGCGGCGGTTGCGGGACCGTGTTTGCGATCACGACGTCCGGGGCGGAAACCGTGCTTCACAGCTTCGGTGGCGGGGAGGATGGCGCGTTGCCGTATGCGGGCCTGATGAACGACAACGGCGTGCTCTACGGCACGACCGGCGGGGGCGCGAGCACCGGCGGTACCGCCTTCTCGATCACCGCATCCGGCGCGGAGACAGTGCTCTATAATTTCAAAGGCAGTCCGGACGGATCCGATCCGCATGCGGGTCTCATCGATGCCGGCGGCACGCTCTATGGCGCGACGGTCTTCGGAGGCAGAAAGCACTTCGGGACCATATTCGAGATCGCGCCGTCGGGCGCGGAAACCGTGCTCTATAGCTTTTTGGGGACGCCCGGCCTAGACGGCAAATACCCCGACGCGAGCCTTCTAGACGTCAACGGTACGCTCTATGACACGACCTATAAAGGTGGCACCGTCGACCGAGGCACCGTCTTTAAGTTCACGCCATCCGGCGGCGAAACCGTATTGCACAGCTTCGTAGGCGGAGCGACGCAGGGCTCGTATCCGCGCGCGGGTCTCGTCTACTTCAAAGGCATGTTTTACGGCACGACCTCCGGTGGTGGCAATGCAGCGTGCCGAGGGTGCGGGAAAAACCCCGGCGACGGTACCGTCTTTGCAATCGCGCCGTCCGGTAAGGAAAAGGTGATTTATAAATTCAAAGGTTATCCTACCGACGGCGCATTCCCGTACGGAAAGCTGCTCTTGCACAAAGGCGTCTTCTACGGCACCACTCAATCCGGGGGCGCGAACTGTGCCGTGAGTCACGGTTGCGGATCCGTCTTCTCGATCACGCCGCATGGCACGGAAAAGATGCTCTGCAGTTTCCTTCCAGAAGAAGGTTCATTCCCGCTCGCGGGCCTCATCGAAGTAAACCACACGTTCTACGGCACGACTCCGGTTGGCGGCGCCTACAACCACGGAACGATCTTTTCGTTAACGCCGCCAAGCGATGAGGACGACGGAAAATGAAGGTCTTGGATTTAGGTCGATTCGCGCTTCGCTGCAGCCTCGCCGCCGCGGTTGTTTCCGGTTGCGCTTCTTCGACCGGCATTCCGGGCGGCGCACCGCTAGATATGCGGGTGCAAAAGCAGTCCGGCCTCAACTATACCGTGCTTTACAGCTTCGGCGGCAGCCCGACGGACGGTGTAAACCCGCAAGCGAGACTTACCAAACTCAACGGCACGCTCTACGGCACAACGGTAGCCGGCGGCTCGGGATGCTACGCAAGTGGCGGTTGCGGCACCGTTTTCGCAATCGCGAAGTCGGGTGCGGAATCCATACTTCATAGCTTCGCGGGCGGGGAGGATGGCGCGTGGCCCTATGCGGGCGTCACGGCCGTCAACGGCGTGCTCTACGGTGCCACCAGCGGCGGCGCCAGTTCCAGCGGAAGCGTCTTCTCTGTTACGACATCCGGCAGCGAGACCGTGCTCCACAACTTCGAGGGTACTCCGGACGGATCCGATCCACAGGCATCGCTCATCGCTGCCGGCGGCGCGCTCTACGGCACGACGGTCTTCGGAGGCTCGCAGCAGAACCGGGGTGTGGTATTCCAGATCGCGGCGTCGGGCGCGGAAACCGTGCTCCATAGTTTCATTGGGTCGCGGCCCGGCCATCGAGACGGCAAGTATCCGGAGGCGAGCCTTCTCAACGTCAACGGCACGCTTTATGGCACGACGTATGAAGGGGGCGATTTCGACAAAGGCAGCGTCTTCAAGGTCACGTCATCCGGCAGCGAAAGCGTGTTGCACAGCTTCAAGGGCTGGGCGACCGATGGCTCATACCCGCGGGCGGGTCTCGTTTATGTCAACGGCATGCTTTACGGCACGACCTCCGGTGGGGGTATCGGGCGATGCAACGGGTGCGGCAACCACGAGCACTACGGCACGGTCTTTGCGATCACGCCGTCAGGTAAAGAAAGGTTGATCTACAAGTTCAAAGGCTATCCGAACGACGGCGCCGTGCCGGATGCGCAGCTTCTATACGACAACGGCACCTTCTACGGCACGACCGAATCCGGCGGTGCGAACTGCGCCATCAGTCACGGATGCGGAACCATCTTTTCAATAACAACCTCCGGCTCGGAAAGAATGCTCTACAGTTTCCTCCCGAGCGATGGCGCTGCGCCTGTGTCGGGCCTCATTGACATAAGCGGCACGCTCTATGGCACCACTCCGAATGGTGGCACGTACGACGAGGGAACGGTTTACTCGTTTCAGACTTCCTTCACCCGGAAGCCCTAAAGTCTGGGGGAACCGAGCCCTCCGAGCCGCCGCCAGTCTTTCCCAAAGGCGTGACGCTTTCGAAAACGCCGAAGGGCGACGGCAAACTTGAGGAAGGCTACGCCAGCGGCGAGATCAAGCCCGGCGGATCGGTCACGGTTACGCTGGTGAAAGAAGGCATCTACCTGGTCGGCTGCGCGTTTCACTATTCCAGCGGAATGCAGGACGTACTGGTCGTCAGCAAGACTGCCAAGCCCGGGCCGCAAGCGACGGCGCCTAAGGCGGCCGCAACGCCGACGTGGGGATCCGGTTCCGGATCCGCGTGGGTCGGCTAAAGAGCATCGGTCGGCCAGGCATTAAGCAGCTTCCCGAATAGCTGCATCGCGGCTGCATACCAGTCGCGGCCGACGCCGAACGAAATGCGGAAATGATCCCGAACGCCGAAACAGTCGCCCGGCGCGAACAACAGCCCTTGCGCGGCGGCACGATCGCAGAAACTCCGTGAATCGGCCCCCGAGAGGAGCCACGGAAATGCGGTCATCCCGCCGCGCGGGCGAACCCAGCCGACAACGCCTGCGTGTTCCTCGAGCACCTGTTCCAAAAGCTTAACGTTGGCTTGCGCCACTTCGCGCGTCCGGTCGAGAATCGCCTGGCGATGACGAACGGCGATCTCCCCGAGAAACTCGGTGATCGGTGAATTCGAGACCGTACAGTATTCGCGCGCCGTCAAGTAGGTGTCGCGTCGCCGTTTGTCCGGTTCGACGATCCAGCCGACGCGCAAGCCGCTTAATGCAAACGCCTTCGACAGATCTCCGACAACGGTAGCGCTTGCGAGGCGCGAGGCCGAAGCCATAGCGGTGCCGTGGTAGATGGGGTGGTAGACCTCGTCGGAGACAAATTGAACCCCGCGTTCTGCCGCAAAATCGTGGAGCGCTTCCATCGTCTTATCGGCGATAACGCTGCCCGTAGGATTATGCGGCGAGTTGACGAGGATCAGCTTCGTTTGCGAATCGGTGAGCCGGCGTATTTCGTCGAGGTCGATCTCGAACGACTCTTCACGGCGCAATCGGTATTCGCGCACTTCCAGGCCGAGCGCCTGAGGCACGGCGTTGTACGGAGGAAAGCATGGCGCAGGCACGATGACGTTTGCGCCCGGCTGCGCGGCAGCAGAGAAGATGTGGCTCAAGGCTTCGCCGGCACCCGTCATGACGAGAATGCGTTCCATTGGAACGTCCTGCATTTGCGCAATGGCCTGTCGCAGCTCCGTCGCTCCGGCTGCTCGCGAGTAAAGGACGTCGGCCTGGAGCATGCGCTCGAGGCTGGATCGTCCGTCCAGTTCGAGCAGACTCCTTAGAGTCCAGGCCGGCCCCGTGCTTCCACCCAGGGGAAACTCCGGCACAGATTCGGCATGTTCTTCCAGCCAGTCCTCAAGCAAGAATGTTTTCAGCACGCCGTCTGGATTCCAGAAGGCTTCGTGAATTTCCGGGCTCGGGGATCGGAAGAAGGCTGGCAGTGGGCCGCACACCCGAAGGTTGAGCTGGCCGGCGAACTCGCTGCTAGAACCGCGCTACCGCGGTCGCTTCGACTTTGTACTTCCAGAGGGCGTGTTCGCCCATGCCCCAGGAATCGGCGAGGTTGAGCGCTACGTCGTTGATATTGCCAAACATTATTAATCCGGCCGCCGGTTGAAAGATACCGCCTCTGTTGAAGACGAACCGGTAGTTATAGATGCCCGAGAGTTTCAGGCCCTTCCAGCCAGGCGAATCCACGAGCGAGTATCCCGGCAGCGCAAACGTGCCTTCGTAATAACTCGAGTACGAGGTGCCCGGCGGCCGAGTGATGCTTTGATCGTACTCGTTAGTGTAAGCAACGGAAAGATCGCTGAATTTCCACTTTATATCGTAGAAGAACTTGAGTTGCGTGTCGTAGCTGTCGACGTTGTTGTTCTCGGTCGGCAGCACGATTCGCGCCTGCAACGAGCGATCGAACGTCGTGGACGCTACGTTGTAAGAATATCCCAGCTCGATGTTGCCGAGGCCCGAAGAGGGGTTCCCGACCACTGGGTATTTCGTGATGATGGGAATTCGGATCTGAGCTTGCGCGCACGTGTTCCAGAGATTGCGGTCATAGCGCACATCGTATTTGGCCTTGCCCGTGCCGTCGGGATTACCCTGAAAATAGTAGTAAACGGTGCCGTCGCGGTCTTCGGTATAGATTTCATCGCCGATGTTGTAGAGCGGCTTCTCAACAAACGGCGTCGGCGACGGGGCCGCGCCCTGCGAAACGACCGAACCGACGTCGGGGGCGGCCGACGGAGATGCCGACGGAGCGGGCGAAGACGCCGCCGGAGTGCAGCCGGCGATCACCCTTGCCGGCGATACGGCGGCGAGCACCGCGAAGAGGCCGGCGTAACTCAATGCTACCGCAGCAAAGCGTGACGGAGATTTCCGAGCTTTCACGATGCTCCTTTTCGTCGTGCGACCAGCATAAGAGGGCGCTTCGGTTGCTGCAACCACGGACTAAGGTCCACCTGGCAAGTGGACGCTGCCGTAGCGGCTGACCAATCGTAGCACTGCCGGCGTCCGCGTTATTTTAGAATGTTGATCGTGCGTGCGGCGACGATTGCAATGGTAATCAACGAGATGCCGCTTTGGACCATGACGAGCAGCTTCGCACGGGCCGTCAAAGGCATTGCCTCCGTCGGGCTGAACGCGGTCGAGGTGGTGAAGCCTAAGAAAAGATAATCGACGATGCCGGGCCGCCAATCGGGGGGAACTGGTGCGGATTCGTCCATCGCCGGAAAGTCAAAGTCGGGGTATGGCGTTGCCTGGTTCAAGCGGGCGTCCGGGCCGCCCCCGTCGACGAGCCAATAAATCAACGTGAAGATGAGACGTTGTCCTTCGCGTCCACGGCGACGCCCATCACTGCACCGTAGGTGTCGAAGTTGATCGTCTCGTACGGCGAGGTCTGGCCTTTGTGGTAAGCCGTCAGCGTATCGGAGTAGATGTTGCTGACGAAAATGTCGTCTTTTGAATCGATTCCAATTCCGTACGGCCAGCTGAGGCTGCTTGAGATCGTATACTTTGGTGCGGCCGCCCCTCGTGGATAGACCGTCACCGTGTTGGCCGAGACGTGGCAACGTAGAGCGTGCACCTGCTATCGACTGCTAGCCCGGCCGCCCCGCTGATGCCCTCGACGATCGATCCCTCGGGGGATCCGTTGGCTTTGTTCGGGTCGAACATCAGCACGCCACTCGGGCCATCTGCGGCGAACAGGATAGGCTGGTTCGTCTTTTTCGGCCACCCCAGCGGCGCGTTCAACGCGTGCATCGGTGGCTCGTCTTGGCGTAGCGACGGGATGGGCGGAGCAAACCCGCCGGGAGTGGGTTCGTTGCCGGAGCAGGCGGCAAAGGCGAGCGCCGTCAACGCAATGACGAGGCGGATGCGCGAAGAAGAATGCATGTAAAGCTCCCAAATCAGCTTCCCTGAGCGCCGGCATTACCCTGGCCCAAGCGAATCGCTCGCCGCGGTTCGACGCGGTACGAGCCACGCAAACAGAAAGGTAGCGCCCACAGCGCCGGCGATCTGAGCTAGAATGAATTCCGGTGTATCTTGAGGCCGGATGCCGGCGAACGTATCGGAAAGCGAACGCGCGATGGTCACCGCCGGATTCGCGAACGAAGTCGAGGACGTAAACCAATAGGCACTGGCGATATAAGCCGCAACCGCGAGCGGAAGAAGCGCCGAACGGAAACGCGTGCAACCCCAAATCACCAGGAGCAAGCCGAACGTTGCTACGAATTCGGCAAACCACTGAGCGGGACCGCCGCGAACGCGGTGCGACGCGAACAGCATTGGCAAGCCAAACATCGTGTTTGCGGCGACGACGCCGGCGATCGCTCCGCTCACCTGCGCTCCCAGGTAGACGGCGGCCTCGCTCCAGGAAAGGCCGCCGCGAATTGCATCGGCGATGGACACCGCCGGATTGAAATGCGCTCCCGAGATCGGCCCAAGCGCCGCGATGAGGCACATGAGAATGCCCGCCGTGGCGAGCGTGTTCGCAAGCAGCGCGAGACTCGCGTTTCCGCCGGACAAGCGTTCGGCCATAATGCCCGAACCAACGACGCCTGCGAGAAGGAAGGCCGAACCTAGCGCTTCCGTGACGCCTCGTTTGAGGAGGCTCGTCACCCGCAGCAGGTGCTCTGCGAGCCGCTGCGCTCGACGGCGTCCTCGTGGACGGTGTAAATCTCCCACCGGCGGCCGTCCGGATCGATCGCCCATACTTTGGTCTGCTTCGCGTAGCAACAGGTTTCGTCGCGTCGCACTGACGATACGAGATTGGCGCGCTCCAAGCGAGCGATAGCGCGTTCCACGTCCTTGACGTCGTCAACGAATAAGCCGTAGTGAGCGTCGTCCGGCACTTCGACTCGCTCGCTTGAGTCCAAGGCGAGTTCGAGACCGGGGTCGTCTGTAATAAATAGCGCGTAGTCGGCCAGTAGCTTCACTGGTTTGATATCGAGCAGCGTCGAGTAAAAGCCGGCGCTTTTCGCCAGATCCGTTGTGGCGAAACTCAAATGTGTTTTCACGCTGCGACCTTCTGGCGAAAAATGAACGTCAGCGCGGCGTCGATTCCATCCCGCGCATCCGGCGCGAGGCGGTAGTAGACCCACGTACCACGACGCTCACCTGTGATGAGCCCTGCCTCGCGAAGAATGCGCAAGTGATGCGATACGGCCGGCTGATTGAGGGGAAGGGCGTCGGTGAAATCGCAGACGCAGACCTCATACTTGGCGCGATCGAGCGCAGCGAGGATCGTCAGCCGGTGGGGATCGCCCAGAGCCTTGAAAAGGGCGGCCTCGGTCCCAAGGTCCAAGTGGGGGATCTGTGCCGGCGGGCAGCACCGTTGTATTGACATCTATCGATACTATCCTTTGAATCAAATATTGTCAATGCAATGAGCGCCCTCTATCTGGGCTCCATAACGGCCTTCAGAACGACCTGAGTCGATTCGCGAGTCGAGCAAATTTGCACGCCGTCCATAATAGCGTGCATTATCTCGATGCCTCGACCACGATCCTCGCCGCGAACGAAGGGCTTCCAGCAGCCAAAGTCTTCGACTACGAGGGCAACGTGCCGTCCGTCGTGCTCCACCTTTAGCCGGATCAAACCCGGCGCGGCGCCGTGATAGGCATGCTCGATGGCATTGGCTATTGCCTCGCCAAGGGCGACCAGTATCCCAAAGCGGCGATCGTGTTCGATCCCAAGCGCCGCAAGTTCATCCCCGACGATGGCCCGGGCGATCGTCGCGACGACTGGAACCGCCGAGAAAAGATAGCTCTCCACGGGCGCTGTGCGCGACAGGATTAAGACGGACGCCTCGTCGCGATTCGAGTGCCCATTGAAAATGCGCTCTTGAAGCGCCGTGGCCTGATTTTTAAGCGGCGTTCCGAGCTCCTGTCGCCTGAGCATCAAATCGTGGACGGCCTCGGCGAGGCGCTTCTCGCCGGCGACCAGGTCGCGTTCGTTCTCGACCAGGCCGTCGGTGTAGAAGATCACTTGTGCGTCGGCGGGGATGGTAAACGTCCAGTCGCGAGCTTCGAGCGTATCGGCGCATCCCAGCGGAAGGCTCCCGGAGGGAAGTCCGCGCACGAGGCCGTTCGCAAGCGCGATGAGCGGCGGTGGGTGCCCTGCCGAAACGTACGAAAGCGTGCTCGACTCTGGATCGTAGATTCCAAATATTGCCGTCGCCATGTCCATTGGTTCTCGCAACGCGATGATCTGGTTGACGTGCTCCAGCACTGTCGCGGCGCAATCCGCGCCAACTGCGGCCGCCCGAATCGCTTGGCGGACCTCTCCCATGATGACCGCGGCCTCGAGACCGCGGCCTGCGACGCCGCCTATCGAAATGCCGATGCGTCCGTTCGGCAAATCGAACGCGTCGAACCAGTCGCCGCCTATCTCAGCCTCATCGCCGGGCGGCAAGTACGCGGCATGAAACTCGACGCCGGGCACAACTGGAAGCTGGCCGGGAAGCAGCGCCCGCTGCAGCCGGTCGGCAATCCGGTGCTCTCTGCGAATCGTCGCCTGGCTCGCGAGCACGATGCCGAGTTCGGCAGCCAGAACTTTAATCGCCTTACGCGTGGCATCGTCGAAGCCGCTCTTTGACGCCCGGCAGGTGATCGTTCCATACCTCTTGCCACCGTCCGTGAGCGCTTCCGCGATCTCGCCGCCGGGTGCAGCTACGACTGCGACTTCGCCGGCGGTAGCGCGTACGCGATCGGGGCCGCCAGGGTGACCGTCGACGTCGATTTCACAAGACTCGCTGAAATTGTAGACGACGGCCTCGGCGATCTGCGAGAGCGCGCCGCCGACCTCTTGGGAGTTCGTCAGTGCGCGATCGGCCTGAAGCAGCACGTCCAGCACACGCTCGAGCCGCTCCGCCGAAGGATCAAGCGAGCGCACCATTTGTTTCTTTCCAAGTTCGCCCGAGTTTAAACGCATGGGTTAAACGCAAAGCCGCGAACGACCCAGGGCTAACCTGGGAGATAAACTATGCCGACGATTGTTCTTGAAAGCAAGTCGAATGCGCTCGGATCGCGATGAGTGCAATGGAGTATATGACGATCCCCGGTACCCAACTCAAACCGTCGCGCATCGGCCTTGGAACGTGGGCCATCGGGGGCTGGATGTGGGGCGGCGCCGACGATGAAAACGCGATTGCCGCAATCCACCGCGCGCTCGACGCAGACGTAACGCTCATCGATACCGCGCCGGCGTATGGGCAGGGCCACGCGGAGGAAGTCGTCGGCGATGCATTGGCCGGCAGGCGCGACCGCGTCGTCGTGGCGACCAAGGTCGGTCTTGAATGGAACTCCAAGGGAGAAGTCACTCGGAATGCCTCCGCCGCACGCGTTGCCAAGGAGATCGACGACTCACTGCGCCGGCTGAAGACCGACCATATCGATGTTTATCAGGTTCATTGGCCCGACCCGAACGTTCCGATGGAAGAGACCGCGACCGCCATGCGGGCCCTCTATGAGTCCGGCAAGATCAAGGCCATTGGCGTGAGCAACTTTTCACCCGTACAAATGGACGAGTTTAGGCAGTTTGCCCCGCTTCACACCGTCCAGCCGCCGTACAATATTTTCGAGCGGGCGGCGGAGCGCGACGTACTACCCTATGTCAGCGCGCACGGCTTGTTCGCGGTGACATACGGAGCGATTTGCCGCGGATTGCTGAGCGGAACGATGAGCCGGAGCACCGTCTTTAGCGGCGACGATCTGCGCCGTGGCGACCCGAAGTTCCAACCGCCGCGCTTTGCGCAATACCTTCGAGCCGTCACGCGACTCGACGACCTCGCTCGCGAGCGCTTCGGCAAACGCGTTATTCACTTGGCGCTGCGGTGGGTACTCGACGCGCCCGGCGTCGGTGCTGCGCTCTGGGGTGCGCGCAACCCGTCGCAAGTCGATGCAATCTCCGGCGCGTTCGGATTTTCGATCGATGCTGAGATGCGATCGGAGATCGACCGCATCGTTGCGCAGGAGATTCCCGACCCGGTTGGTCCGGAGTTCATGGCTCCCCCGGAGGAAGCACATTAATCACGAAGCCGGCGCACGATCTCGGCCGCCGGCATCATGCCGACGATCGCGCGTCGATGGGGCCACCCCATTGCCGGCACGCCCGTGACACCGGCCTTGTGTGCCTCTCCGAGAAACTGGTCGACAGCGGGAGAAAACCGGCGCTCGCGCCAGGCAGTTTCCACGTCTGAAGCGGAGATGCCGAAGCGTTGCGCGATCGGAACGATGACGTCGTGCTTCGAGATATCGGCGTGTTCGGTGAAGAATGCACGCGAAACGCTGTGATAAAAGCCGCCGGCGGCGCCGTCGCCAATTTTGAGGCGCACGAGTTCGGCCGTCTCGAGCGCAAAACGCGAGTTCACGTTGCGTTTGGGCGGGTCGATTGGAAGCCCGACTTCTCGAGCCAAACTCTCGAGCCTCGCTCGAACCTGCGGCCAATCCTCCGGTGGAAACGGCTTGGGTGCCCCTTCGGGCGGCGTTTCCGGGTGAATCTCAAAGGGAAGCCAACGCAGGTCAGCTTGCAACTCTCGCGCAGCTTCCTCGGCCCAAACTGAGCCGAGATAGCAGAACGGTCAAATAACGTCGGACCAGATGTTGATTACGCGATCCATCGTCTGCTTATCATAGCACAGGCTAAGCGGAGCGCATTTGGGATTCGAACTGCACTAGTAAGAGAACTCTTGGAGCTGATCGACCTCCGGCCCATTCACCCAACCGGTGCGTGACGTAGGATTGATGGAGATGCGCACCGGAATAACTGTGCTTGCGTCGGAGAAGCTGAAACCGTTGATGGACTCTTCGAGGGTTCCGCTCTCGTTATAGACCTGGATGCTGCTGCCCGAACCCGACGTGCTCGAGACTGGCTGGGCGACGAGAAAGAGTCCGTGGACCGCGTCGTTCGCAACGAAGGCGCCTGCAGAGAGCTGGCTGGCGTTGTTAGGCAGTTGCACGCGAGTGCCCGTCTGCTTGGCCACGTTGTAGAACTCCACGCCGGCGTCGAGCTCGGTGGTCGTGCACGCAATGCCGGTGCTCGAGTCGTAGCCGATTCCGTTGGCGTAGCCGCACCCGACCGACCCGGGGCAGCTGACACCGGAGAAATGGGTCTTCTTGCCGGACTTGAGATCGACCGTCCAGATGACCGGCGGCGGACCGCCGGCCGCGCCGAAACTCGGCGAACTCGCCATAACGGCCAGATCGTTGACGGTATCCTCCGCAAGCTGCGGCTGCGTGCCTTGCGAGAAGTCGTTCGAACTTAAGGTAATGACTTTAGCGAACGTATTCTTGCCGACGTCGGAGACGATGAGCTCCGACGGATCGGATCCTTCGCGCTGGTACCCGTAGACGACGCTCGTGGACGTACTCTGGTTGTGCGCCCACTCGAGCACGTTAAAGAGCTTGACCGGAGGAATCCACCTGCCGTTGAGGTGCTTTTTCGTCACCGGATTCAAAAGATGGTACATATCTTTTGTGGCAGCCTTACCGATTATCCCGGCTTTTTGAAAATCGACGAGCCCGACGTCCCCGGCGAAGATACCGTCGGCGACGTAGTCGTCGCCATTCACAACGCGTTTTCCCGTAATCGAGCCGATGGTTTTCGTGATCGTACCCGTCGTTTCGTTGTACGTCTGCACGGAGATTTCACCGCTCAGGGCCGAAGTGAGGACGCCGTCATTGCCGTTTGAGTTGATGTCAAACCCAAAAATCTGCCCATGGTCGGAGGTCGTTAGCACGGGGCCGAGTGAGCCGCCGTCGCGGACGGCCGTGAAATGGGTGAGATGCGTGGCCGGAGTAACTCCTCCGGCCGGGGTCGCCGTCCCGGCGCATGCGCAGAGCGCAAGCAGTACGAGACAAGAGCCTGGTAATATCAAGGAGCGATTCATTCGAGCGTTCTGCCTTCCATTTATGAAAAAATAATAAATGCAACTTTCGTCGCGGTTACGTTGATGACAATGAAGAAATCTTGAAGCTTCCGAACCCGATACAGGCGCGCCGGTGACGGCACCGACGCGCCCGCGAGCCCGATCGGGTACACCCGGCTCCGGCTAGGGCATTACTCTGCCAGTGCAACTCCTAGCGGGTCGGAAAGCCTGGTGGCACTGCCGGCGATCATTTGGATTGGCGCAGCGTTGCCGGTTGCGTTCGCTGCAAAGCCAAGGATGGCGTTCGAGCCCGGGTTAGAGACGAATATCTCGCCGCTCCTCTTACTGACTGAAAGTCCGAAGCTGAAGCCGTTCCCTCCACTCAGTCCGGTGTTCGAGCCGGAGATCGTGCGAATCGGCGCGACGTTGCCGGTCGCTCCGGCTGCGAACTCACTGATCGTTGCCGTCTTAGTATCCAGGACGTAGACGTTGAGCGAAGCGTCAACGGCGACCGTGCCGGGGGCTACAAGCCCGGTGTTGGTTCCGCCGATCTGCGCTTCCATCGCGCCTGATCCCGACGGGAAGACGTCGATCGTTGCCGTCGTACTATTCGCGACGTAGAGAAGGTTGTTGCTGTCGATGGCCACGCCGCCGACGTCCGGGATCGTGCGCTTCGGCTTGGCGCAGTTGTTGGCTCCGGGCTTGAAGACGTCGATGGCGCGGCCGCCCTCGGGTAAGAACGCAGAAACGAAGAGCTGGCCGGCACTATCGAAAGCCACGCCACGCGTCGAACTGGGTTTCGGGAAGCACGAGATCCCCGTCAAGAAATCGCCGGTCAGCGAGAACGTTTCGGCACCGAACTCGCCGCTCGAGTTGATGTTGCCGTCCGCAATGCCGATGCCTTCTTTTGAGCTGAAGGCGATGCCGAAGGGTTGGGTGTGCGTCGAGATGACCGAACTCGGCGCGACGTTTCCGTTCGCGGTTTCGGCAAATTCGCTGATCGTGCCCCCTGTGCCCGCGCCTTCGTTGACGACGAGAATGAGCGCTGTAGTCGCCTTGTGCGCGCCGGTGAGTTGTTGGCCTTTATCGGCGTTCGGCGTTGAGGAACCGGGAGCGGAATAATGAGTAATGCCGCCGGCGCCGGGGGCGCTCGGAAGCGTCATTGAGGTCGCGCCATTCTGCGCGCCGGAGCACGCTGCAAGCGCCAACCCGAGGCTAACGCCCGCAACGTAGTGAGGTAATTTCATTTGATTCTCCTGAAGGGTGATGTGTGTGGTTAGGGTGTCGTGAGCGTGTTGATGTTGCTAGTATGAGGTAGTTTTATAAGAAAAGTGTGAGTTCAAGTCTGAAGAAAGTGTGAATGCCTTTCCACATAGCCGTGGCGGAGTGCATCTTACTTGGCAACCCAGGCCGCTCCGTCGGCAAATGTAACCGTTGAGACGGTACAAGAAGTGGCGTCGGTGTTCGCCAGCCGAAGGTTATGATCGATGGTAATGCCCGGACTAAATGTCCCGACGTCGTTAACCGTCGCGCCGTCGTCGAGGGTGAAGGTCACCCGCGAGATTGGCTCGGCAGCAGCATCGGAGAAACGTACATGTAAGGCAGATGCGCCGACGGTAGTAGGGCTGTCGTTATTACTCGAGACGGCGATAGGGTTCGACGCTTCGCAACTCGCGAGGTCGATCGGCGCCACCGAAGCGAGCGCAACCAGGGAGCTTAGGATTACAGAAGTGAGCACGGTTTGTTGTTCCTTTATACGTTTGGCCGTGATGTTGTTACGTTTGGAGTGAGTGATCGGCGATTGTTGCAGTACTGCGTGCGATTTCCACGCTACGGTAGCCGAGAACGCTCAGCAACTTGCTGCTAGGGACTTTCAGCGGCCCGGGTTTGTCCGCGGTGCCCGGTGCGGGCTGCGGGTATGCGGTAGAGGCGGCGGTCGCGAACCGGATGTTGCCGTCGGTGTGCTGGACGATCTGATGAATGTGCCCGTTGAGCACCGTGACTGCATTGAACCGGCGAAGCGCTGCCAAGACGCGCGAGCCGTCCTCCGTCGTCCAGCCCCACGGCGGAAAGAGCGCGTAGAGCGGAACGTGAGCGAAGACGACGATCGGCGTCGAGCTTTTTTGCGCGGCGAGGTCTTTCTCGACGAAATCGAGCTGCTCGGTGCCGAGCTTTCCGTCGATTTCGAAGTTGAAGACGTTGACGAGCGAGAGGAAGTGCACGCCGCCCTGATCCCACGAGAACCATCCTTGGGGGGCATCGCTGCGGCGAAATGCCGCGAAGAACGCATCCGACGTGCCGATGACGTCGTGCTCGCCGGGCAGGACGATGAGCGGCGCCTTGAGCGTGCCGAGCAGTTGTTTCGCGGTATCGAACTGCGCGGGTTTGGCGAGGTGCGTCACGTCGCCCGTATGCACGACGAACGATGGCTGCACCGGCATCGCGTTGATCGCATTGATGGTTTGTTGAAGGGTCCCGATCACGTCGGGGTTTTCGGGGTGCGAAAAGCCGATATGACTGTCGCTAATTTGTACGAACGAAATGCCGCCGCCCGCGGCGAGCGCCCCGGCGCTGAAGAGGCCCGTGCCGGACAAGGACCACGCGATACCGGTCCCGGTCCAGGCGACGTGCTTGAGAAAGTCGTCTCGTTTCATGTTTGGGCTCCTTTACTTTGCTGCAGCCGGCAGGACGACGATCGTCGCCTTCATGTATGGATGCAGCTCGCAAAAATAGTGGTAGGTTCCGGGTTTGGTAAACACGTGCTGCCACGTACCGGCGGTGTCGAGCCCTTCGGAATCGAACGACTTGTCGGTCGCGGTCACCGTGTGCGCTTCATCGTCGTCGTTGACGAACGTGACGCGGTCGCCCACGTGGACGGTCAGGGCCGGCGGATTGTACTTGAAATCCTTGATGTGGACCGTCGCGACGGCCGGAAGTAGCGGTGGAACGGCGGCGTTGGCGCCGGTGGTGAGGGTGACGGCCAGCAGTGCGACCTGCAGGCTCGTAAGTAATCTATTCATGTGGGTGGATATGCCGCCACGGGCATGTTCGGATGGGTCGGGTCATCCAAAACCGGCCTCGGCGGCATACCAAGGTCGTGAAACCCAGGGGGCCGTATGTCAGCCGTTAGATGGACGAGCTCGTCGAGGCCTTTGCCGAGCGCAGGCCCTTGGGCCTCGAGCAGGTGTACGCGCTGTGGTCGCCTCTATTCTTTAGCGTTGCTCGCCATATCATCTCGGATAGGGCAGACGCTGAAGATTGCGTGCACGACGCGCTCCTGCGCGTATGGCGCACCCCTAACCGCTTCTCCGGGAACCGAGAGATGTTAAAGGGGTACTTGGTTATGTGCGTACGCAACGAAGCGCTCACAACGCTTCGACGCGAAAGCCGGCACGATGCGCGCGCGCTGAAGGCGGCCCGGTTGACTCCGGTGACGACCGTCGATGCACCGAGCGTCGACCCCGTCGAATCGCAACGATTGCAAGGCGCGCTGGCGCGCCTTCCCGAGGAGCAGCGGACTGCGCTCGTGCTCGCGTATTACGGAAACAAGACGCAGGTCGAGATTGCGAAGGAGGTCGATGCTCCCCTGGGCACGATCAAGAGCCGTATCTCGATGGCGATACGCAAGTTGCACGCGGAGCTTGCCAGCCCCGGAGGGAGCCGGTGGTGACCGAACATTTAGGCGAAGACGCGGAACTCTATCCGCTTGGGATCCTCGACGACGATGCGGCGCGCAACGTCGAGCTTCACATCGCGCTTTGCTCGGCCTGCGCGCAGCGGGTCGCGCAGGCTCAAGCCGTCGCGGCTTCGCTGGCAGCGGCGCTGCCGCTGGCAACGGCATCGCCGGCCTTGGAGCGTCGCCTGCGCGAATCCGCGCGACCGCAGCCGAGCGCCAAGTTCCGCGCGAGCCTTTTCCCCTTCGCCCTTGCGGCAGCGTTCGCACTGGCCTCTCTCGGCCTTGGGTGGCAGGCGCTCGTGCTCCGCGAACGGCTGCAAAGCGAAGACGTCGCGCTCGTAACGATGGTCCACAGCCATTTCAACCACGTCTCGATGGCGCCGGAATCGGCAAGCCCGGT
>Ga0181526_10000282_pt1 | contig 55807 bp, 54 predicted proteins | sample PEATcosm2014_Bin_35_FD_119750 | JGI IMG/M metagenome (GOLD analysis project Ga0181526, IMG submission 119750) | Peatland microbial communities from MTU Mesocosm Facility, Houghton, MI, USA - PEATcosm2014_Bin06_30_metaG | ecosystem: Environmental > Terrestrial > Soil > Wetlands > Peat | place... | reverse complement strand
GCGTCCGTCGCAAACACCAGCGACTTACTTCAAACGGCCCTATCGAAACTGCCCCGGCATGAGGTATCGAGACAGTCTGCCCTTCTGCCACGCCGGGGCAGTCCCGATAGGGATCTATCGTTTCCCAGGACTCATGCGAGACCTGGGAATCCCGGCGTAGAAGGTCTTACCACAAGGGGACCCAATGTTCGGACAGATGAAGATCAAGACGAGGATTTTCGGCATCCTGGCCTTGCTGGCGGGCGGCTATCTGCTCCAGGTGGCGATGGTGCAGTTTACGGCGACGGCTACGCACAGCCGGATGTCGCAGATCTCCTCCTCGTTGTTTCCCGCAGCGCTGAAGATGCAGGAGGCCGAGGCGGCCTTCGAGCGGATGAAGAAGCACTATGGCGACGCTGTCGTTTTGCAGGACTCCAAATCGCTGGACGGCGGCGCGAAGGATGCCGAGGCAGTAGCGGCAGCGTTGGAGCAGGTGAAGGCCGTGCTATCCTCGTCGCCAGAACTGGGGAAGCAGGCCGACGTCTTGCTGGCTCAGTTCGCCTCCATCCGATCGCGCGACCACGATACCTATGAGGCGATACTAGCTGCAAAGGAAGGCCCTAGCGACACACTCATGGCGCAGGTGGGCGCGCTAGGCAAGGATAACAAGGCTTTGACCGACGACATGAACGTCTTCGACAAGGCCATCTCCGCCAGCTTCCAAACGCAGTTGGACGTCGTGGATGTGTGGTCTGTGCGCAGCCGCGTGATGGGGCTCGTCATGCTGGTCTTCGCGGTGCTCGTCTGTGGCGTGGCGCTGTGGGTCGTTCAGTCCAGGGTGGTGCGGCCGCTGAGTTCACTGGCGCTGCGCTTGCAGGACATCGCCGAAGGCGAAGGCGACCTGACACGCCGCATCGAGGTGCAGGGACACAACGAGATCGACGAAGTGGGCATCTGGTTCAACGTCTTTATCGGACGCATTGAAGAGATCGTGCGGCGGGTTGCCGAGCACGCCAGCACTCTGGGCTCGGCCGCCACCGAACTGGCCGCAAGCGCACGCCAGACCGCCGCGCAGGCCAGTCAGCAGCAGGAGCAGGCCGCGCGGATTAGCGCAACCATGAGCGAGATCTCCACCTCCGTTCTTGAGATCAGCCAGACCACGCAGAGCGCCGCTTTCGACGCCCGCAAGGCTGAGGAGAGCGCACACACCGGCGGCCAGACGGTCCAAACGACGGTCCAGACCATCGGGAATCTGCTCATATCGAACCAGGAGACATCGTCCAAGATCGAGGGATTGGGCCGGTCCAGCGACGCGATTGGCAGGATCATCAATGTGATCAACGAGATTGCCGGCCAGACAAATCTGCTGGCTCTGAACGCCTCCATCGAGGCTGCGAGGGCCGGGGAACATGGACGCGGCTTCGCCGTGGTTGCTGGCGAGGTGAGGCGGTTGGCTGAGCGCACCAGCGAAGCAACCAAGGAGATCGACCAGACGGTGCGGGCCATCCAGCAGGGCACGGCGGAGGCAGTCGAAGCCATGCGCTCCAGCATGGGCCACGTGCAAAGCGGGGTGGATTCGGCGCGCTCGGCGGGCGAGGCGCTCTCGAGCATCATTCATGGTTCGGAGTCGGTGCAAAAAATGGTGACGCAGATTGCCGCAGCCGCAACCGAGCAGTCGTATTCGACCCAGTCGGTGAGCACGAATGTGAACGAGATTGCGGCCATTATCGAACAGACGGCATCCAGTTCGCAGCACTCAGTGGAGGCCTGCCAGCGATTGGCGTCGCTGGCCAGCGAATTGACTGGGTTAGTAGGCGCCTTCAAGGTTGGATGAGCGGGTCCGGTCAGGCGTTCTCGAGCGGGAGGGTTTGCAAAATCCGGGCGGTAGTGTTTCAATTTGATTATTGAAACAGGGGTGCTCCACTAGGTGGGGCTGAGAAATACCCTCGAACCCGATCCGGATAATGCCGGCGTGGGAAGTTTCCGGGACCTGACAGTCCTCTTCCTCGAAACGCAGCGTGAGTTCTCTTGTTTCATCAAGCTCGAGACAAGGGGAGTCCATGCTCAGATTCATCACCGGTGATCCGGCCCGCAATTTATTTACATCCTTTGCACTGAAGATTTCAGCGCTGCTCTGCTGCCTGACGGCACCTCTGGCGACAACTGCTCAAAGCGCGGATCGCTCTGCGCCGGTCCTAGCTTCGCAGCCCGCCGCGCCGGCGCAAGCCCCGTCCTCCCAAGTGATTCCGCCCGTGACGACGACCGTGGTTGTGCATGGCGAAGTGAAGGACGACTATCTTCCCGAGGCTCTTACGGTGGGCACGCTGGATGGAGCGACGCTGGCCGAGACGCCGATCTCGGCTACGGTGGTGACTCGCGATCTGCTCAACGATCAGGGCGCGCGCCTGCTCTCCGACGTGGTGAAGAATGACGCCTCGATCGGCGAAGACTATGCGCCCGTTGGCTACTACGGCGATTACGAGATTCGCGGCTTTCCCATCGATCTGGCCACGGGACTCGAGATCAACGGCATGACGATCGCCGGTGAGCAGGATGTGCCACTCGAAAACAAGGAGCGCGTCGAATTCTTGAAAGGCATCGCCGGCGTGGAGAGCGGAGTGGCCTCGGCGGGCGGGCTGATCGATTACGTGACCAAGCGGCCGGCGACAATTCAGGCCATCGATCTGGCGACAGACCATCGCGGAACTGCCTTTGGGGCTGTCGATATGGGACGGCTCTTTGGCAGCGGCAAGCAAGTGGGGGCGCGCGTGAATCTGGCCGGCGAACGGATCGCGAGTTACGTGAACGACGCGAATGGGTGGCGTGCCATGGGGGCGGGATCGGCCGATTGGAAGCTCAGCCCGAAGGCGATTCTCAAGGGCGATTTCGAATACCAGCACAAAGTGGAACGCTCAGTCTGCGGCTATCAGTTGCTGGGCGGAGCGACCGTGCCCAACCTTGACCAAGTGCACCCATCGACGATGCTGGGCGAGCAGTCGTGGGCGAAGCCCAATACATTCGACACGTTCAATACTGGCGCGCGGATGGACTACGATCTGCCGCGAGGATGGCATGCCTTCGCCGCTGCAAGTTACAGCCATTCGCTGATCGACGACAATGTGGTCTATGCGTATGGCTCGCCAATGGCCTATGACCCCAGCGACGGCGCATACGATGTTCCCAATTGCCCCAACGCGCCCGATGCGCCAGCTTACTTCTTCTGTCCCGCGGTTCCGAGCATCAGTTACAGCGGCGGCGACTACGGCATCTACGATTATCGCGATCCTGGTGAGTTACGGATCGACGCACAGGCCGAAGCGATAATCACTGGCCACGTGAAAACCGGGGCCATCTCCCACGACCTGACGGGTGGAGGCGAGTTGTTCCTGCGCAGCGTGCAGCAGCCTTCGAGTGCGGTCTACACTTACGTGGGCCAGGAGAATATCTACACGCCAAATGAAGAGGTTCCTCTCGGTACGGTTGATTCCCTTGAGTATCCGATTCAGTCCGCAGGTCCACGCATCCTGTATGAAGACAACCACCAGTCGGCAGCGGTGATGCAAGACCGCATTCACATTCCAGGCCGCATTCAATTGCTCGCGGGTGGACGATTCGACTCAGTACGCGATCACAATTATTCAGGAATGAACGAGTCGGGAGATCTGAACTTCACCAATAAGACTGTTTGGCTGCCACAGTACGCAGTCACCTTCAATCCTCTGAATAATCTGACTCTCTACGGCAACTACGCGGTGCTGCTCTCGCTCGGACCGCAGGCTCCCTGGTGGGCCGGGGGCTACTACCTTTCTCCGTTCTTTACACGGCAGGCCGAGGCTGGCGCCAAGTACGAACCAAGCCAGCGCATTCTATTGACGACGTCGACCTTCCATATGCGCGCGCCGTTCTTCTACCCGATGGTGACGGACGATCAGGGCGATCAAAGCTTTGCTTCCGAAGGCCGCGAGACGCACGACGGCATTGAAGTGAATGCCGAGGGCAAGGCCGCAAACTGGCTGCGGATATCGGCTTCGGCTGCCGCGATTCGCGCAATTTCAGACAACACGGGCACAACAGCCTTCGACAACAAGCAGGTGATTAATGTGCCTCATCTGCGCACAGCTCTGTTTGCCGACATGCTTGTGCCGCAAGCACGCGGGTTGCACCTGATGCCAGGCTGGGGCTACACCGGCCGCAAGGAGGCCACACGTGACGATGCGGTCAGCGTCTCGGGCTACAACCTCTTCAATCTCGGCGCGCGGTATACGCCGGGCGGCGAAGAAGGCCGCGTGACCTTTCGGCTTTATGCCGACAACATCACCGACAAGCGCTACTGGAAGGATACCGGCGCCAATTATGGCGATACCTTCATCCACCTGGGCGCGCCGACGACGGTGCGGCTCTCGGCGCATTACACTTTCTAGGAATGCAGGCTTAGGCAGAGGATGTATACGCGATGAGCACGCCAGCAAGGGCGCACGGCATGGACGGCACGCTGGTCGAGGCTGACTGGCCCCCGCTGACGCTGCCCGAAGTGCGCGCGCTGCTTGCCGATTTTCCTGGATGCATTGAGCCGATCGAGATTCTCACGGTGAGTCCACGGCCGTTTTCGGCTGCAAGTGTAGTCGCCACGCATGCCGGTCGCGTCTTCATCAAACGGCATCATCGTGCGGTGCGTGACCGCGGCGGATTGCTCGAAGAGCACCATTTCATCAACCATCTTCGAGCGCACGGCGCGGCTGTACCGCGCCTTTTCGCAGACTCTTCGGGCGAAACGGCAATCGAGTGCGGCAAGTGGACCTACGAGGTTCATGAAGCGCCCGATGGAATTGACCTGTATGAGGACGCGCTCTCGTGGACGCCCTTTCGTTCAACGACACACGCGCGCTCAGCCGGAGAAATGCTTGCACGGCTGCACATGGCTTCGCGAGGATTCAACGCGCAGCGACGGAAGACTCGGCCTCTGGTCGCGAGCTTCACGATCTTTGCGGCTGACGATCCGCACGCCGAGATGAATCGCTACTTGGCAGCCCGGCCCGCGTTGGCTAAAGACTCCGTTACACCCGCAGCTTGCGATAGGGTGCTCGAACTTCTATTGCCGTTTCATGGCGAACTGCGGCCGCTGTTGCCGGCGCTCGAGCCGCTGTGGACGCACAACGATCTGCACGCCTCCAATCTGCTGTGGAGCGACGCAACCGGCCAATCGCAGGCTACGACTGCAATCGACTTCGGGCTCGCCGACCGGACCAACGCCGTGCACGATATAGCGCAAGCCATCGAGCGCAACATTGTCGAGTGGCTTGCATTGCGCGAGGGTTCCGAAGACACAGATGAAGTGCCGGTGCACATCGATCATCTAAATGCAATGCTCGACGGTTATGAATCCGTGCGCCCGATGAGCGATGAGGAAGCCGCGGCGCTTGCGCCCATGGCCGCGCTTTGCCACGCGGAGTTTGCTCTCACTGAGGCGGACTACTTTCTCGGTGTCTTGCGTTCTAAAGAAAATGCGCGTGTGTGCACAGAGGGCTATCTGGTGGGTCATGCACGGTGGCTCCTCGGACCAGGCGGCGAAAAACTGCTTGAAGCAATTAGACAATGGGGCGCAAAACCAGATCGCAAATGTGCGGTGTCCGCAGGAGCCAGAGGCCAATGAACTGGAACGTGATAGCGAACTATCTTGCCGCGAACTGGATCGAGGATGCGGGCGTCGTAACGACCATATTGGGCATCTGGCTTACTACGCGCCGCAAAATGATCTGTTGGCCAGTGGTGCTGATCTCCGATGTACTTTATCTGATTGTCTTCTACCGGGTCCGGCTGTTCTCAGACGCGCTGCTACAGGTCTTCTTTCTGGCGTTCACGGTTTATGGTTGGTGGTACTGGTGGCGCGGCATGCGGGAAGAAGGCGAGGTGCGCGTGGTTCGCCTTCCGCTTGCGAGCCTTCTGATGGGATTGGTAGTTGGCGCAGTGGGCACGGTGATGCTTGCATGGTTGATGGTGAGCATCGGCGCCGCGTTGCCACGCCTCGATGCGGCGCTCACCAGTTATAGCCTGGTGGCCACATGGTGGCAAACGCGGAAGCACACGGCCAATTGGTGGCTGTGGATCGCGGTGGATTTGGTGTACATCGGCGAGTATCTGTACAAGGGCCTGCGGCCAACTGCGGCGCTTTATGCGCTGCTGGTGGCCTTGGCTGCTCTGGGACTGCGCGATTGGCAGCGTGCATCCTCAGGACTCTCAGAGGCGAGAACCGATGTACCAAATATTGTGAGTTAGACCGCCGCTTGAACAACGTTGCGTAGAGGCTCGCCATTCATGTAACGGCGCAGTTCGTCGGCAGCAGTCTTGAACGCACGCGGTGCAAACTGCGGGCTCGACCCGGCCAGATGGGGCGTCAGCAGCAAGTTGGGACATTTCCACAGCGGGTGGCCCTCGGGCAGCGGTTCCGGATCGGTGACATCGAGAGCGGCGCGAATCCGGCCGGAGTTGAGCGATTCGACAAGCGCGTCAGTATCCACAATTGGGCCACGCGCTGCGTTGACCAACAGCGTGCCCTGCTGCATCAACGCGAACTGACGCGCTCCGATCAGATGGTATGACTCCGCGGTCGAAGGCAGAATCAGAATCACGATTTCAGCTTGCGGCAATAGGCCGTCGAGTTCGCAGACGGCATGAACTAGCGGGCCGGAACTTGTGTCGCGCGCGGTGCGGGCGACACGCACCAACCCCACATTAAATGGAGTGAGCATTCGCTCGATCTCCTGGCCGATTTCGCCATAGCCCACCAACAGCACACGCTTGCCGGTGAGTTCTTCCACCATGACCGGCGGATAGATAGGGTGCTCATCGCCTGTGATGCGCGCATAGCGGGCAGGAGACTCGAAGCGGCGCTTCCATTCTCCGGAGCGCTGCACCTCAAAGTAAAACGGAAAGTACTTCAGCGAAGCCAGGATGGCGGCAATCGTCCACTCGGCGGTGGAGATGTTGTGCGCGCCGCGAGCCTTACATATGGTCACGTGCGGACCGGCCACTTCGGGAATCCACTCCGTGCCGGCCATGAGAGACATAATCAGCCGCACGCCGCGCAGATGCGGCCAGATGAGCATCGCCCGTTTAGGATAGGGATCGGGAAGCCAGACATCGATCTCGATCACGCCCTCAATATCGTCGGGCAGGGGAACAAGTTCGACCTCTCGTGGGAAGTCGCGCAGCAATCCGGCGGCAAAGATGGCGGGGTATCCGACTCGAAGCATGGTCTTCTCGGGCCCTGGGGTCTCGGGCTCATGATTTCTATGCTATACGGAAAAATACGCTCGTGTGCATGAATCAAATGTCATCGTCGATGGACTTGACCGGGAGCGAATGGTTCACAAGTCACCGCGCAAACCCACTAGGATAGGGCATCCTGTAAAGAGACACTCAATAAGCACGGATTTCAACGATGCGTTTGAAGGCTAACAAAACGAGGTCCCAGCAGGAACTTGCGATTAAGCTGCGCGTGGAACCGGAGGAAAACCCTGGCTTGCTGAACTGGGAGCGCCGGAGGTTGCTGATTCACGCCGCAAAGACGGCGCTCGCGGCCGGGCTCTGCTGGTGGATCGCCAAGCTCTTTGGGTTGAACGACGGCTATTGGGGTGCAATCAGCGCCATCATCGTGCTGCAATCGAACTTTGGCGCAACCATCGCCGCGTCGCGCGACCGCATTCTCGGAACACTGATCGGCGCGCTGCTCGGCTTCGCGTTTGCGCAGTTCGGCGCACTGCCGTGGAACTTCGTTCTCGCTGTGGTTGCGGCGGTGATCGTCTGCGGAGTTTTGGGCCTTCGCAGCAGCTCGCGGCTGGCTGGAGTGACGATCTGTATTGTCATGCTGGTGAAGACAGGTTCGCACTGGACGCTTGCGCTGGACCGCGTGATGGAGGTCTTCCTGGGCGTCGTGGTGGCGATCGCCATCTCCACGCTGGTCTTTCCCGACCGCGCACGCCTGCGGCTTCGCGATGGGCTGGCGCAGGAGTTTCTGGTGCTGGGCGCGTTCTTCGAGGCGATTCTCAAGGGCTTTCGCGGCACGCCCCATGAAAACCTGCCCGCGCTGCGCGAGGACGCGCTGGGGGCTTTGCGCAGGAACAGTGAACTGCTGGAAGCCTCGCGCAACGAGCCCTCCGGCGGCCCAGGATGGCGCGAGGGGCTGGAGATGCTCTCGCAGTTTGGCCGCTCGCTTCACGATGCTCTCGTCGCGCTTGAGTTCTCTGTGAAAGACAGCCGCGAAGACGGGTACGCGCAACAACTCGAGCCGGCCCTTGGCCGTCTGGCTCTGGACATTCGCACCGGCTTCCATCATGTCGCCGAGTGCATCCACGAGTGGCGCTTTCACATTCCTCCGCCGGGAATGAATTTGGAGGAAGACATCGCCCAACTGGAGGCGCGGATGGCCGAGGTGCGCCACACAGGCTTCCAATTCTCGCAGGCCGAGATTCTGCGCGCGTATTCCGTGCAACTCCATCTCAAGCAACTTGCACGCCTGCTGCGCGCCTCGCGCGTTGAGACCAGCCGAACCGTTGGCGAGGCGCAGAAGTGATTCAGACCGCGAGCATGTTGGTGTAGACCGCCATCCCCACCACCGCATCGGCGCCCAGTGCATCCAGCGCATCGATCTCCTGCTGCGACCGTATCCCGCCGGCCACAATCAGTTGTCGCGCCGTCAGCTTGCGCAGCCGCGCCGCGGTCTCGATCGGGAATCCCAGCATCATACCCTCGCCGTCCACGTGCGTGTAGAGAAACGCAGTGGCATAGGGATCGAGCTGCGGAATCGCCTCATCGGGTGTGAGAGCAACCTGCGCCTTCCAGCCTCTCACGGCGATCTTTCCGTTCTTGGTGTCGATGCCCGCCACGACGCGCTCCGCTCCAACGGCAGCGGCGAGGCTTGCGGCAAAGTCGGTATTGACCGCGCCCTCAGCGGAGAAGAGTGCCGAACCGATAATCACTCGATTTGCGCCCGCGTCGAGCACTTGCCGCGCACGTTCGATCGTGTGAATGCCGCCGCCGGCTTGAACCGGAAGCCGCTTGGCGATCTGGGCGACGAGTATTGAATTGTCTCCCTGGCGCATTGCCGCGTCGAGATCGATGAGTTGGACTAGAGGGTACTTGGAGAACTTTTCGATCCAATATTCAAAGTCGTCAAAAGCAAGCCGCAGTTTTTCGCCCTGCACAAGCTGAACGATCTGGCCGCCCAGCAAATCAATCGAAGGAATCAGCATGGAAGCCTCACGGAGACGCAGGCCTTGGCCAGCTCCTCTTTGAGCGCGCGCGCGCTCGATACGCCAAAGTGAAAGATGCTCGCGGCCAGCGCCGCATCGGCCTTGCCCCGCCCGAAGACATCGACAAAATGCTCGACCGTGCCCGCGCCGCCGGAGGCGATCACAGGAATGCCGACGGCCTCGCTGACCGCGGCGGTCAACTCGCAATCAAAGCCGGTCCTCATGCCGTCGGAGTTCATCGATGTGAGCAGAATCTCGCCCGCGCCACGCTGCTCGGCCTCGCGCGCCCACTCGACCACACGTCGCCCGGCGAACTTGCGCCCGCCCTGAACGAAGACCTGCGCATCGCGCACCGGATCGGCGGCCTCGGGATCGCGACGGGCATCGATGGCCACGACAACGGCCTGCGCGCCAAAGCTGCGGCCAATATCGTCGATGAGTGTTGGATTGGCTAGCGCGGCGGAGTTCACGCTGACCTTGTCCGCGCCCGCCTCGAAGACCTGTGCGGCATCGTCGGCGGAACGAATGCCGCCGCCCACACAGAAAGGAACGAAGAGCTCGTGCGCCGTTCTGCGCACTGTGTCGAGCAGCGTCTGCCGGCCCTCGTGTGTTGCAGTGATGTCGAGCAGCACGATCTCGTCGGCGCCTTCGCGAGCGTGGCGCGCAGCCTGCGTTGCCGGGTCGCCCGCGTCGATGAGATCGACAAACTGCACACCCTTGACGACGCGCCCGTCATGCACGTCGAGACAGGCGATGATGCGCTTGGTAATCATGACGACCTCACAATTTTGAGGAAATTCTCGAGAATCTTTAGACCAGTTGCGCTGGACTTCTCGGGGTGAAACTGCACTCCCATCACATTGCCCCGTTCGACAGCAGCAGCAAAGGGCTCGATGTAATGCGTAACTGCAGCGGTGTCGGAGGTGACCGGAGCTTTGTAAGAGTGCGTGAAGTAGACGTGTTCGCCCGGCTCGACTCCGGCAAGAAGCCGCGACCCTGCGCGGATCTCAAGCGAATTCCAGCCGACGTGCGGAACCTTTTCCGTGCTTTCGGAAAAGCGCGCACACGATTCGGCGAAGTGACCAAGGCCCGGCTGTTCCGGTGCCTCACTCGATCCCGCATAGAGCCACTGCATGCCAACGCAAATCCCAAGGAAAGGAACGCCACGCGCAATCGCCGCGCGAATCGCGGTCGTGAGACCTGTCGCGTCGAGCCGCTCGGTCGCGGCAAAGTGGCCCACGCCGGGCAGGACGATGCGCTCGGCAGCTTCGACCAGCGATAGGTCGCCGTCCGTCACGATAGGCTCCGCGCCAAGGTGACGCAGCGTCTTGAGAACAGAAGTTAAATTGCCTGCCTTGTAGTCGATCACCGTTACGCGCATCACAATAGCCCCTTGGTTGAGGGCAGCATCTCGCCCAGTTGCTTGTCACGCGAGCAGGCCACCCGCAGCGCGCGCGCAAAGGCCTTGAAGATGCCTTCAATCTTGTGGTGGTTCGAGCGGCCATACATCGTCTTCACGTGGACGTTGGCGCGAGCGCCGCGTGCGAAGCCCTCGAAGAAATCCGTGACCAGCTCGCTTTGCAGATCGCCCACAAGTCTCGTGCGCACCTTGGCATCGACTGCAAAGGCGGCCCGCCCGCTCAGATCGACAGCCGCAATGGACAGCGTCTCGTCCATGGGCATAATGAAGTAGCCGGCGCGCAGGATGCCGCGCTTGTCGCCCAGCGCGCGGTCAAAGACCTCGCCGAGAGCTATGCCCACATCTTCGACGGTGTGATGCTGATCCACGTCGAGGTCGCCGTCGCATTTGAGTTCGAGATCGAAGGCGCCATGGCGGGTGAAGAGTTCCAGCATGTGATCGAAGAAGCGAATGCCGGTGGAGATCTGGTAGTGTCCACCACCTTCAATCGTTAGCTTGATGGCGATACGCGTTTCGGTTGTGTTGCGTTCGAAGCCCGCTATGCGCGGGGGTGTGGCTTTCTGGCTCATATTTCCGCTCCGGGTTGGAACTTGCCCTCTCGAAATCCAACGTTTCTCAGGAGGTCTTCGCCGCACCCCTACGGGGCGCGATCTTCAATCCTATTCAGCAACCCAGGATTTCATCCTGGGCTATTCTCTTGTCGCCCCTATGGGGCGTTTCAATACGACTCCAGTTTCAGCCTAGAGAGAGTATCTTTGAGCACGACAGCGGCTTTGCTCATCTGCTCTCGCGTTCCGATGGTGATGCGCACGCGGCCGTCACAGCCGGGATCACTTGACCGGTCGCGAACCAACACGCCGGCCGCGCTCATCAGGCGTGTGAACTCCTTGTGTTTTGAGCCGATTTCAACCAATACAAAATTAGCCCGGCTAGGCCAGCGGCGGATTCCGGTTTCATCGAGCGCAGCTTCAAACTCAGGACGCGCGGCCAACACTTCGCCGACGTACCAGTCGAGATAGGCCGCATCTTCGAGCGCAGGCGGAAGGCAGGCCAGCGCCATCGAGTTGACGCTATAGGGCGAGAGCACGCGCCGCACCCAGCGCATCAACTCTACAGGGCCCGCAAGCATACCGAGGCGCAACCCGGCGAGGCCATAGGCTTTGGAAAACGTGCGCGCGACGAAGAGGTTCGGCACAGAACCGACGAGATCGATCACCGTCTCGCCATGAAAGTGAAAGTAGGCTTCATCGACCAGCAGCACGGCATGCGGCGCGCGTGCAGCAATTTCGAGCAATTGCGCGCGAGTCGCCGCGGAGCCAGAAGGGCTGTTGGGATTGGCGATCGCAATAATCTTTGTGCGCGGTGTGATGGCTGCGAGCAGACGTTCGAAGGGAAACTTCAAGTCGTCGGCGGCCTGCACCGCGACCGCGCGCGCATCAGTGGCTGACGCGTAGATCTCGTACATCGTGTAGGTCGGCACCGGGAGCAGCAACTCGTCGCTTTCTTCGAGAAAGGCCTCAAAGAGCACGTGAATTGCTTCATCTACGCCATTGGTGAGCACGACCTGCGCGGCCTTAAGTCCGAGATGCGCGGCGACGATGGCCTCGACAGGAGTGCGCTCAGGATAGCGCGTTAGGCTGCCGGCGGAGATGCGGCCGAGCACCTCGCGCACCCTTGGCGAGCAGGCAACCGTGTTCTCGTTGAAATCCAGACGCATCGTGGTGCGGTCGCCGAGCGGAGGGTGGTACTCCTTCATGGCCTGCACGCGAGCACGGGGCGTCGGAATGATTGTTGTTGCGGCTTCAGTCACGAGGCCTCCTCTTGACAAATCGAGTGCGAATGGCCTCTGCGTGGCCATAAAGTCCCTCGGCTTCAGCCAGCAAAACAACCGGCGGGCCAAGTGAGCGAATCGCCTTTGCAGAGTACTCTTGCACGGTGATGAGCTTGACGAAGTCGTTGACGCTGAGGCCGCCGCGCACGCGCGCCATTCCACCGGTGGGCAGTGTGTGATTGGGGCCGGAGATGTAGTCGCCCATCGGCTGCGCAGACCAGCGGCCCACGAAGACCGAGCCGGCGTTCTCGACCCAATCGAGATCGCTCGCCGCGTCGACGGTGAGGTGCTCGGGCGCGAGGCGATTGGTGATCGCGCGCGCTTCGTCCAGGGTTGAAGCAAGAATGACCAGGCCGTTGCGGTCGAGTGCTTGACGTGCAACTTCATTGGTGCGGCTGCGGAGCTTTGCCTCGGCGACGACCTCTTTGGCGAGATCGGCGCGCGTGGTGATGAAGATTGCCAGCGCCTCGGGATCATGTTCTGCTTGCGCGACCAGATCGGAAGCGATCTCGTCGGCATTGCCGCGTTCGCTGGTGACGATGATCTCGGTTGGACCTGCGAGCATGTCGATGGCGCAGTCGAAGGCTACAAGTCGCTTGGCTGCTGTGACGTATAGATTGCCTGGTCCGACAATTTTATCGACGCGCGGGAGGATTCGGGTTCCATAGGCTAGTGCGGCCACAGCGTGGGCGCCTCCGAGGCGGTAGAACTCGGTGATGCCTAGAAGATGCGCTGCGGCAAGAGTCTCGGGCGCGGGCTTCGGCGAGACAACCACGATGCGTTCGACGCCCGCAACTTGCGCGGGTATGGCGGTCATTAGCAATGTGGAAGGCAGTGGATGGCGACCGCTGGGCACATAGCAACCGACCGCTCCGAGCGGGCGAACAAGCTGTCCGGTTGTCAGGCCGGGAATAGGAGATTCGCTCCATGAGGCCGGCAGTTGCGAAACGGTGAATGTGCGGATCTGGTCTGAGGCTATGGTGAGGGCCTCGCGCATCGCGGGAGTGATAGCCCCCCACGCGGCAGCCATCTCATCTGGCGTGATGCGCAGGTTAGTTGGGTTCGTAAGGCCGTCGAATTGAGCGGCGTATCGCAGCAGAGCGCGGTCGCCTCGCTTTCGCACATCGGCCACGATGCGCTTGACGGCGGGCAGCACGGCATCGAGAGCCTTGCCGCCGCGTCGCTCGAGAGCGGCTAGCATCTCCGATGTTTCTTGCGCGCCGCGGCCTTTGGTTCGGATGATTCTCATTCACTTTCTCCGAAGATTGCTGGGATTATTCTCATCTGAAGTTCGCCAATCCAGCATTCCTTCAAAGGGGCTAAAGCCCGTTGCATTTTGAGACCTCATCGGCACGACTAAGGTCGTGCCCTGACACAAAGCCTATCTCCAAGACACATTCCTAAAGCACGACCTTGTTGAGCGGATACTCAACGATACCCGTTGCTCGCGCCGCCTTGAGCCTGGGAATTACGTCGCGTGCCACACGTTCTTCGACGATGGTGTTGACTGCGACCCAGTCGGAGTTCGAGAGCTGAGAGATGGTGGGCGAGTTGAGGGCGGGCAGCACGGCCAGCACCGCATCGAGATCGCCGCGCTTCACGTTGAGCATCAGCCCTACCTGCGACTGCGCGTCGATGGCACCGCGCAGCATCAGCGCGATCTGATCGATTTTCTCGCGCTTCCACGGGTCGGCGAGGGCATTCTTGCCTGCGATGAGATGCGTCTCGCTCTCCATGACGGTGTCGATGATCTTGAGGCGGTTTGCCTTCAGTGAGCTGCCGGTCTCAGTAACTTCAACGATGGCATCGGCGAGCGTGGGCGGCTTCACTTCCGTTGCGCCCCAACTGAATTCAACCTTGACGTTAACGCCCTTGGCGGCAAAGTAGCGCTTGCTGACTTCAACAAGTTCAGTCGCAACAATCCTTCCTTCGAGGTCTTCGGCCTTCTCAAAGCCGCTTCCTTCGGGAACAGCGAGTACCCAGCGCACCTTGCGGCGGCTCTGTTTGGAGTAGGTCAGCGAGGTGATGCTGGTGAGGTCGAGACCGCTCTCGACAACCCAATCGATGCCGGTCAGTCCCGCATCAAGAACGCCGTGATCGACGTAGCGGGCCATCTCCTGGGCGCGAATCAACATACACTCGATCTCTGTATCGTCGATGGTCGGAAAGTAAGAACGGCCGTCGGCGTAGATATTCCAGCCGGCGCGCTTGAAGAGCGCAATCGTTGCATCCTGCAAACTACCTTTGGGAATGCCGAGTCTCAGCTTGTTAGCCACGAGTTACCTCTTTCTCGGTCGGTTGGCCGGCAGCGTCAACCTTGACCGGTTTGGTAAAGCAACTGACCGTGCCTTCATGGCAGACCAGTCCGTCGCCCTCGACGACTACGCGAAAGAGCAGCGCATCATTGTCGCAGTCGGTTGCGGCGGAGACGATGCGCAGCCGGTTGCCGCTGGTTTCGCCCTTCATCCACAGCTTCTGGCGGGTGCGGCTCCAGAAGGTGACAAAGCCTGTCTCCAGGGTCTTGGCATAGCTCACTGAGTTGAGAAAGCCCAGCATCAACGTTTCGCCGGTCTGTGCATCCTGGACGATGCCGGGAACGAGCCCGTCCATTTTCTCGAAGTCGATTGTTGGATTCGAATTGCTCATTTTTTTCCTTGTTTTTTGGTTGGGGTCTTTGTCTGAACGCTAAAAAGCCCGCCGGTTTGATCGCCGGCGGGCTTCAAGTCTCCTAAGATCTCTCTGGCCGTTTTAGTTCAGGCCATGGCAGTCCGCCGGCATGGAGGTTCCATGATGGTGGTGATGACCGTAATGGCGGTTGCACTGCATCTGATTCAAACCATAAAGGAAGCGACGCTCCGGTGTCAAATGGAACTGTCGGACAACTCGCACTGGCCAAGAAGAAAGCCCGCGCCAAATATTGTCGCGCCGTTGATCCGCCGCCGGAATCATTCCTCCTGAAGGACGGCGAAAGGCAATATGCGGTGGATTTCACTGATTTGCTCGCTTGGGATCTGTTTTGCGATAGCAGGCATCAGCGGCTCCTGGACAGCGGCCGAGATTCCCGGCTGGTACCGCACGCTGGCCAGACCCTCCATCGCCCCACCCAACTGGATCTTTGGACCTGTATGGACGTTGCTCTACGCGCTGATGGCCGTGGCCGCATGGCAAATCTGGGAGGCCGCTCCATCGCAACTGCGCACCCTGGGGCTGGCGCTGTTTCTGGTGCAACTGGGCCTAAACTTTGCCTGGTCGCTGATCTTCTTCCGGTGGCACGCCATCGGAATCGCGCTGGCGGAGGTTGTTGTGCTCTGGGTGGCCATCGGGGCAACAACACTCGTTTTCGGCCGTGTGGCGCCCTCCGCTGCCTGGTTGATGGCCCCTTACTGGGCCTGGGTGAGCTTTGCCTCGATACTGAATGGTGCCTTTTGGCGGCTAAATTGAGTTGGAAGCTTACTGCGCCGCCTTCTCCTCGTGATACTCCGTCTCAGTGTTGATGGCCCAGATGTTGTCTTTGGTGGTGACGCCGTTGACGATATTCTCGACGGCTGTCATGGCGGTCAGCATCGAGTGGTCCTGGTTGTTGTACTTGTGCATGCCATTGCGGCCCACCAGAAAGAGATTCTCGAAGCTGTCAGTGTATCTGCGAATCGCGTCGAAGCGGTCGTAGCTGCCGAAGTATGCTGGGTAGGTCTTGGGAACGTGAACCACATGAGCATCTTCAACATCCTCTGATTTTAAAATGCCAATTTTGGCGATCTCGCCGATCGCAAACCTGGCCATCTCCTCATCGGAGAGCTTCCAGATCGGGTCGGTTTCGTTACAGAAATATTCGAGGCCAATCCATACCTTGTCAGGACTGGCAACCAGCCATGGGCTCCAGTTATTGAAGATTTGGAGGCGCCCAACCACAACGTCCGGCTCCTGGATGTAGATCCAGTTGTCCTTGAGCGGACTGCCGTCTTTCTCAGTCACGGCGAGCTTGCTGGCGAGTAGCCCCACGGTGATGAAATCCCGATACATGAGACCCTCGGCAACCCCGACGACCTCGCCGGGCACCGGCGCTGAGAACGCGCGAATCAGATCGCGGACGGGCATTGTCGAGAAGAAATAGTCGCCTGCATAAGTAACGCGTTCTCCCGCTTGGTTGACGCCCTCGACTGAAACCACTTTGCTCCCGTCCACATGGATGCGATCGATGTTGACCTCCAGACGGATCTCGCCGCCACCGGCACGGACTAGATCGGCCGCATGTTCCCAAAGCTGGCCAGGGCCGAGCTTGGGGTAGAGGAACTTCTCAATGAGCGATGTTTCAGTTTTCTTTTGATCGATGCCGGCAAGGTTCTTCGAGCTAAAGGTCTTTTTGAGGAAGTGGGTCACCACGCCCTTCAACGAGAGCCCCTTGATGCGTTGTGCGCCCCATTCGGCGCTGATCTCGCGGCAAGGCACTCCCCAGACCTTTTCCGTGTACGACTTGAAAAACGTGAGGTAGAGCTGTTTGCCGAAGCGATTAATAATGAAGTCTTCGAGCGATCGCTCTTCGCGCTGAGGCAACAGCGCCGAGCGCAAATAACTGGCACCACAACGAACTGTGCGGACCAGGCCCATGTTTCTGAAGGTCGCCGCAGTCAGGCTGATGGGATAGTCGAAGAAGCGTCGCAGGAAATAGATGCGGCTCTTGCGCTGGCGAACCAGCATGACGAGATCCTCGATTTGAGGGTCGGGAGCCGCTTTGGATGAGGGCAGCAGGTCGCGCTGTTGCCCCTGGCTCGCTCCGGTTTCAACAGGCATCAGATCGAGCCACCAGCGCATCACCCGGTCCGACTTCGAGAAGAAGCGGTGGCCGCCGATGTCCATTCGGTAGCCCTTATAGCGGACAGTCCGCGAGATGCCGCCGATCTCCCGGCTAGCCTCCAGCAGAATTGGCTTGATGCCGGAGCGCCTTTGCAGCTCAATTGCAGCGGTGAGCCCGGCGGGACCTGCTCCAATGATGATCGCTGTGCCTTGCTTCATAAACTTGTCTCGCATCCAAGAGATAGTTTTGAATGATCCGGCCACCCGGATGTTGGATCCTGCTGGACGAGATTCACGTACTTTCTCTGACGCCAGTCATGCAATTCGAAACCACTGATCAAGCATACAAGCACGGAATGAAGTCGCCTACTGACTGATCCACGATCGTCAAACCTCTTGCGTTAGAGAGAAGCCGGGGATGCTCCGCCGGGAGTCCATTGCCGAGAAAGGTCAAAGACGGTGTTGTCATCAGACGCGAGAGCTGCAACCTTACGTCGATCTCCGGTGTCCGTGGACATAAATGAAAGCCGGTATGAGGTTTTTCGGCTTCGTGATTCCCACGGACTCGATAGTGATCGCAAGACCTGGAAAGTGCGCGATAGAGGGGCGCAACTCGATGTCTCGCGTCACTTATTTCGCACGCAGTCATCGGTCAACCGGATTGGAGCTCCCATCTCGACGACTTCAAAATCCGTCACTTTCAAGTCAGCCAGATCGCGCGGACCAAAGTCCATGTCGGCATATTTTGCTGTCGTGTCCGCGTCGTTCTGCGCGGTGAGGGCGATATTGCCGCCATCTGAGAGGAACATGCCGTATTTCTGCATGGCTCGTGCTACGACTTGTGCGGCGGGCGTCAATTGGGACATATCGTAGGAGGCTTTCAGGCGAAAACGCGCGCCCATCGGCGGAGCGTCAATCGGCCCACGCGGCGCGCCGGCGTGCGTGGCAGGATGCACATAGACGTGCGCGCGGATTCGAGGATTGGGAAGTATAAAGCGGATGGCGTGGTTAATGGCTCCTGCGGCGAGTTCGTCAGCATTGAAGAGCAGCGGGGCAATCGGTAGTCCTGAGGCGTCAGCGCTGGTGCACTGGTCCCCGCGTCCTGACGGAGGATAGGCGCGGTTGAGATCCCATATTGCAACAAAGCCTCCATTGAGGACATTCTCCACAAGGTTAGCCGGATAGACTTCGTAGAGGGTTCCCTGTCCACGGTCAACCACGATCAGGTGGCAGTCGGCCTGATCGACATTGCACTGGTAGCCCGTCTGGCCTTCGATGCCGCCTCCCACAGGAAGCGGAATGGTCGAAAGCTGGTCGGAATCGGGATAATTTGCGGGACCTTTAAATGGGACATGTGGACTTTTGGCGTCAGCCTGAACCACCCGAAGGCTGAAATCGACCTGAATCCTGTTGTTGTGTCCCCATCCGCCCGCATCCGCCAGCCATGCGATCATGGCCGATGACTGGGGATCGAGGGGCACATGGCTTATGTCCTTTGACCAGACGGAGCCGGGGGGAAAGTAAGCCGGGGCGGCGGCATGCTCAACTTTGGCTGCCTTCACCTTGACGATGTGGTTGTGAAGGCCGTAGCCGATCACGATAGTTCCGACACCCAGCATGGAAATGAGCAGTTGTTTCTTGTGATTCATTGCGGCTCCATCTTCTTCTTGTTATTGTGAATTGTTCAGGAGAATTCTACACCCGGTCATATACGGCGCCCGCAGATGAGGTTTCTCTCATCGCAGATCTTCCCGTTTTCAACGTTGGCGGCCCTGACCTCAGGCGCTCTTGAAATCCAGATCTTCCATAACGGGCCACGCGTAAAAAGGAACCTGTAAAGACCGGCGACGGCCGCCGCCTTGAGCACGAGCAGCGCACTTGCTGGAGCCGCGATGCGATGCAATATTGGAATCCTGAAGCGCAGAGCTGCGATAGCGACGGTCCAGAAAAAGATTTGAAGAGCGCCAAATGCCGCGAAGAGGATCGATTGGCGAGAAAGCGCCAATGTAGAGACAAGCAGAAAGACAGCCAGGTAAGGCACCACCAGGCGCATGACCTTGTGCGAAAAAAGCTGAAAGAGAACCGGATTTCGCGGGGTCAGCGTCCACGGGGCCATCTGGAAGAGTTGGAAGTTTCCTGCCAGAGTGCGCACCTTGCGATCAAACTCATCACCTATTCTTGCCGGCCACGTGTCATAGACATAGGCACTCTGATCGAGGACGGACCTGTAGCCCAGGCGAATGATCGAAAGCGGTTCAAACATGTCGTCCAGGATGATCCCCGGAGGCTGCGGCACGGCGAGTTCGCGACGAATCGCGTAAAAACCGCCATAGACGCCAACTGGGGAACCGCAGATCGACTCACAGCCCCTGATCCACTTCTCATAGCGCCAATAGAATCCGGTAACAGCCGCAGAAGTTTCGTCGTGGCTATCCTTGCGAAGGATCAGCTCGCCGGCTACGCAGCCGACCTTCGGATCGGCAAAGTTGCTGACCAGATGCTGAATGGCGCCAGGAGCTATTTCGGGGCGAATATCAACGAATAGAACCACGTCGCCCGTGGCTCGCTCAACCCCGGCATTGACCGCTACCGCCTTGCCACCGTGCACCTCAAGGATGACAGTCGTGAGACGCGAATCGTGCCGACGAGCCAGCAGTTCCGCCGTACCATCGGTCGAGCCATCGGAGACGAGAATGATCTCTTTGATGTTCGGGTAGTCGAGGCCAAGCAGTTGCTCGATTTTGCGCGGGAGCAGCGTGGCGCCGTTGTGAACTGCAAGCACAATGCTGACGCTGGGAGAGATCGGACCCGCTGTCCATCGGCGTGGCCTCAGCCGCGCCAGCATCCAAACGATGGCGGGGTACCCCGCATACGTGTACAGGATGCCGAAGATCGACAGCCAGAAGACGATCCTCACTGGGCGCCCCTCCGGAGGATGATGGTCTTAATCGTTTCGAACATGATGAGCAAGTCTAGTCCGATCGAATGGTTTTTAACGTAGTAGAGATCGTATTCGAGCTTTCGCTTGGTCTCCTCAAGGCTCGCTCCATACCGGTAGCGCACCTGCGCCCAGCCAGTGATTCCGGGACGAATCATATGCCGGAGGTCGTAAAAGGGAATCTCTTTGCTGAGCCACTCCACAAACTCGGGGCGCTCCGGACGGGGGCCGACAAAGGCCATTTCACCGCGGAGGACATTCCAGAGCTGCGGAATCTCGTCGAGTCGTGTGCTGCGCATCAACCTGCCGATCGGGGTAACCCGCGGATCGTCCTTGGTCGCCCACACCGCCCCCTTTGCCTCTGCGTCTTGCCGCATCGTTCGGAATTTGAAAGCGATAAACGGACGTCCGCTCCGTCCGACTCGCGTCTGACTGAAAAAGATAGGACCGGGAGAAGAAAGGCGCACTGCAAGAATGATGAACGGCAGGAACGGCATGCAAATCAACATTGCGATGAAGGAAACGATAAGGGAGAGCAGACGCCGGAATAGCTGATGCGTCGCACTCATGCGAAAGCCCTCAGTAAAGATCAGAGTGCTTGGATTGAGCCCATCCAAAGGAAGTTTGCCCGAGAGCCGTTCCAATAATGAACTGGAGTTCTCAATGACCACACCGCGAATACGAAGCTCAAGCAGTTCACGGACAGGCATTGATTCGCGCCGGTCCTCCATGGCGACGATCACGCGGTCGATACCTGGCTTTTCCCTGCGGAAGGCCCGAATGTCCGCGGCGAAGAGCTCGGGGCTCCCTCGATCCTCGTCTTCATTTCTCCATCCTATGACTTCCATTCCGGCATCGCGGTTGGAGCGCAGCATCTCGACCACAGCGCGAGCCCGCGCGCCGGAACCCAAAACATAGACGCGCTCGTGGAACATTGGAAGAGTAATGATCCACTCATAGGCCCAGCGCCAGAGGACGAGACAGAAAGTGAGGATTGAGACGCCGGCGACCAGAACATAGGGGCCGATGTCTAAGTCTGGTAGACAATAGACAAGTCCGGCGAGAATGAATGACAGGACGCTGAGAACAAGCAGCAGACGAAAGTAGATTTCCCAGTCTTCTGAGATTCTGCGCGGTCCGTACAAATCAAAGTAATACGTGAGAAGGAGAGTCAGGACTGTAATGCACGCTATCTTGAGCAAGCCGTTCTCATAGACCAGAGTATTCAATAGAACAATCGTCCCATCCGGCCCGGCAAAGCTGAGGCACGCTGTGGCTAGCAGGAAGGAACTGCCCACGAGGAGCGCTTCAAAAAGAAGCAGCACCAGCGTCCGTGTCGGATAGTAGACATTGAAGATCCTGATCATCCTGGTCGCCGCTTATCCTTTCGCCCCTTCGATTCGCGGCCGTCTTCTCGCCTGCCATAGTAATAGTAAGATCCGTTGCGGGGAGCGTCTTTGACCGCATTCAAGACAAAGCCGAGGATACGCGAGCTGCTGAAGGCAGCCTGCGCGCGTTGCGCAACATCGTAGGGAGTGGTTGCCGCGCGAGCAACAAGCAGGACTGCATCGGCCGCGCGGGCAATGTCGATTGCATCTGCAAAAGCGAGTACCGGCGGCGAGTCGATCAGTATCCAGTCGAAGTGCGGCGAGAGCACTCTTATCAGTTCTTCGATCCGGTGATTGGCGACCAGTTCCAACAGGTTGTCGCCGCCCGAGCCGGCGGGGATAAAGGTGAGATTTGGAACCTGGCGCATCCGGCCGTCTTCAACGACGCGCGTGTTCTGGTTGCGCTGGAGAATGTCGCGCACCTCCGCGGCCCCCGCGAGATAGTCGATGAGCCCCGGCGTTATGGGTGCGCCAAGAATGGAATGGAGAACGGGACGACGCAGGTCGGCATCGATCAGAAGCACTCTATTGTTCTTGTTGCGCGCCAGGCTCATGGCCAGGTTTGCCGCAACGAAAGTCTTGCCTTCCGCGGGCATGCCGCTACTGATCAGGATCGTTTTGAACGGCGCCTGATCGCGGTACTGGTAGATCTGCGATCGCAGACCGTGAAACTGTTCGATGCTCTCGCCGTGGTCTCCAAGCGTCGGAAGGGACTCCATCGATGGAGCCCACGGACATAGAGCAACATCTTCGAGTTGGACATCGCTGTTGGCCAGTGGAGGCTCTGCTGAGGTGGGAACAGCGAATGGCTCAGCAGTCTCTGTGAATTCCGCTTCTTGCGCGGCTCTGCGTTCCAGATCTGCTCTTTGAAGTGCATCGTAAATACGGCTCATATTCCGCGTTCCTTTTGTAAGTCCGGCAAGGGTGTGATGGCGCTGGACACATTCGCCTGCAAAGAACGTTCCATCAACCCTCGCATTGCCGACGATGAAATCGTAATCGGACTCTGGATAAGATCGAGTTCCAAACTAACCGCTTCGATGATGTGCGCTGGAATCGGCTTGATCTGCTCGACATATGCGCTGATCAAGGCGTGCTCGCAAATCAGATTGATGACACGCGGAATTCCTTTTGAATAGCGATGGACGAGCTCCGCCGCTTCAGGCAGGAAAATAGGATGGCTGGCTCCGGCAATGCGCAGCCTCTCCGCAATGTAGGCTTGCGTTTCTTCGCCGCTGAGCGGCCGAGTCTTGCACCAAAGCGAGATGCGCTGGCGGAGCTGGCGAACGCTGGGATGGTGAAGCTTCTCTTCGAGCTCCGGCTGGCCGGAAAGAATGATCTGCACCAGCTTCTCCGAAGAGGTCTCAAGATTGGTGAGCAAGCGAATCTCTTCGAGCAACTCCCAGGAGAGATCCTGCGCTTCATCGACCACGATCGCGCACAACTGATGGGCCCGGAAGCGCTCAACCAGCCAACTGTTGAGCTGCAAAAGCATGCCGGACTTCGTCCGCGTCTTGGGCGGAACGCCAAAGTCGGTGAGCACGAATTCGAAGAAGTCGAGTACATCCAGACAAGGATTAAAGACAAACGCCGTTGAGATGCGTCCCTTGGCGAAGGTATCCAGCACGGACCTGAGCAGGGTTGTCTTTCCGGTCCCCACTTCTCCCGTCATCACCACAAATCCTTTGCGCGCCGCAATGCCGTATTGCAGGCAGGCAAGCGCCTCCCTGATCTGCGGTCTCAAGAAGAGAAACCGTGGATCCGGGCTGGTTCCGAAAGGAAGGGCGCGAAGGCCGAAAAAGGATCTATACATGACTATCCGCGCGCGCTTTCAATGGGTTTGGCCATGCGAGAAAAAAGTTTTCTTCGCTTGCTCCATGCAGAGGGACGGGCTAGATCGTCGATGAGGGAGACAACTGCCAAAGTCGGCAGCTTGGTGAAGGCCCAAACGTCCCGCTCATTGCGCAAGGATGTATCGCGGTATTCCAGCAGAGCAGAAAGCAGCAGGCCAAGAATCAGGCCCGATGCAAGGCCGCCGCCGGCGAAGACGAGACGGTTTGGAAAGGTTGGCGAGTCGGGAAGATTAGGAGCATCCATCACGCGGAACTGCTCTCCCTGCTGCCGGCGTTCAAGAGCCGTTGCCATCGAGGATTCATTCATTTTGGTCAGCAAGGTGTTATAGAACTGCAAGGCCGTGTCGTGATCGCGAGTAACCGCTTTGTACTCTTCCTCGATCACTGGGCTGGCTTCGATCCTGGCCTCGAAAACCCGAATCTGCTGTTCGATCCGAGACTGCTCCTGCTTGGCGTTAGCCATGGCTTGCTGGTCGGCGCGAAGCTGAAGCTTGATTTGCTGAAGACGCGGCGAGTCATGACGGCTCACAGCGGTGGCGGCTGCGTCTGGAGCTGGCTTCGGCGGTTCTGCCGAAGCGCGCGCAATCTCCGCCCGCAAATCGGCAATCTTGCGGGAAATTGCAACCACGTCGGGATAGTCGGGGGTGTAGATAGCCTGTAGCTCCTGCTTCTGCGCAAGCATATCCTTGAGTTGCTTCTTGCGATCCTCCAGGGGGGTACTGGATCCCGGATCGGCGCCCTGCGGATCCTCTGCCTGCTGGGCAATCATTGTTTGCAGGAAGGTTTCGTCCTGCTGCAGGCGATTCTCTGTCTGCGTGGTGGCGTTCAACTGGGTTGTAAGCGCTTGAAGCGTGCTTTCGTTAGGGCTTCCCATTGCCAGGCTCATATCCCCAAGACGGATCGTCTGTCCAGGAAGCTTGCCGATGTTCTTTTGCTCAAAGGCCGCGAGCTTCGCATCCTGGCCGTCAAGGTTACTTTTAGCCTCGGCCAGTTGCTGCTTCAGAAAGTCGGTCGTGCCTTCGGCGGACTCTTCGCGCGCACTGAGATTGGCGGTAACAAAGAGCGACGTGATCTCTCCGCATACCTGCTGGGCTGTATGCGCGTCCTTCGCTTTGAACGAGATGAAAAAACCCGGCATCCCATGCGACTGCGAGGGGATTGGATTGATCCCGATCGCCTTACGCGTCATATCGATGCGGTCGTCCATGGTGGCTTTTTCTCCGCCATACAAGTTAAATCGCTCGATGATCGGCTGAATGCGCGAGCGGCTGAGTATCTGTTCCTTCATCGATGCCAGGCGGGCTCCCAGATCTTCATCGACGACGGGCTTGACGTAGTTCTCGGGAACCTTTTGCTGCTCGATGAGCACCAGCGTCTGCGAGACGTATTGCGGAGGCAGAATGTAGCTGATTGCGACACCGGTTACCAAGAAAAGGACAGTAGAGATCAGAATCAGCCAGAATCGCCGCTTCAAGATCCCTGCGTAGTCCTGCATTGTCAGTTCACGATGCCCGAGCATAGGACTCCTTGATTAAGTTACTGTTTGAAGTGTATTTCCCGCGGAGAGTACCCGATGCCGAAGCCGACCACTTGCGACACGCCGCTAATCGCGTTCGTGGGGAGCGCGGCGCTCGACGACTGCTGAATTGCCGAGTAATTTACGAATACGATCATAGATCGGTTCAATCGCTGGGTTGCGGATGCGCCGGCGGTCTTTCCGTTGGTCACGCCGGTCTGTTGCAATCCCTGCGTTCGCGCGAAGCCGCCTGTGGCGCTCAACGTCAGATTTCTTCCAAACTGCCGCGAAAGTCCCGCATTGACATCGTCGCTATGCACCCCGATCTGGGTTGGCGCCCCCCCGCCTCCACTGGCCGCACGAAAATAGCCCAGAGTGGCAGAGGTCAATGCGGCATTGTAATTAACGCTCGCGTTCGCTGCGACATTCGTCGATGAAGGGATCGCCAGGGCACTTGAACCCTGGACCCACTCAGGCCCCACCATAGCGCTTGTGCTAAGCCGCCGGTTCCACGTGCGCTGATAGCCGAACATCGCGGACTGCGTCCCCATGGTGATTGTGTAATCCGGATAGCTAAAGCGGGAATAGGAGTATTGACCCGAGATGGAATTGAGAGCGTTTAACCGCCTGGAAATCTGCGGGCCCACCTGCAGTTGATTCAATTCCAGACCGTTGCCGTCTGGGAAGCGTACGATGCCGTAGCTTCCGTTGATGCTTAGGCTGGTTGAGTAATTGAGCCTGCGCGTAAAACCAGGGCTCAAGGTGTTGTAGACACTGCGCGTGTTGAGCATCAGGATCGGCTGGTTGGAATCGGTTGGCACGGCGGGCAGGCTGCCCACGCCGGGGATTCCAGAGAATCCCCCGGATGGCGACTGCGGCGTATAGCTCACATCGTCGCTAAGGTTCAATTGCCAGTTGCGGCCCACGAGTCCTTGCGTTAACAACATGTGTTGAAACACCCCGGAGCCGTAGGAGCCGCCAGAAATATTCCACATATCGCCGCCAGAGTAGGTCGCACTGAAAGGGCGGAATTGATTGAGATTGGCGTAGGTCAAGTCTCCGGACGCGATACTGGTCTGCGTGTCGCCCAAGCTTCCGCCGTAAAACTGCGCGGTTTGCGAATAGCGCAGGTCATAACGCAACGTTCCGCTGATCGGGAGCGGATTGGGGCGGTTGACATCGGGAACGACTTGCGCTCTTGCCGCGTTGCCGGCAAACCAGAGGGCCGCCAGGATTGTGTACGTCACTTTCATTTAGGTAGCCTTATGGAACGATAATGGTGTCGCCCGGATTCAGAATGAGATTCAGCGAACTGTCGCCCTTCAGCGCTTGCTTGTATTGCACCGGAATTTTCTCTTGCTTGCCGCCGGTGTTGCGCAGGATATAGATCTTCTTCGAATTGGCGTACGGGGTAAGTCCGCCGGCGGTCGCGACCGCCTGGAGCAGGGTCATGCCGGGAGTCATAGCTACCGGGCCCGTCTTTCCCACTTCACCCATCATGTACACGATTTTGCTGTTGTTTTGATTCAGAACCACCGTGACATTCGGGTCCTGTATGTATTTCTTGAGCTTGTCCGCAATCTCGTCCGCCAACTCGAGCGGAGTCTTGCCTGACGCCTTCACGTCGCCGAGCAGCGGCATCGAGATCATTCCGTCAGGCCGGACGAGCAACGTCCCCGACAGGGTCGGCTCCTTGAATACGGTCACGGCGATCATGTCGGACGCCCCGATCACGTAGCTGTCGGCCGGGGCGTTGGCCGCATCCGGCGCCGCCGCCTTGGCGATGCCTGACGAGGGCGGCGCCGATGTCTCCGGCAGACTCGGCCGATCGACGGGCGCCTTGTCTTGCGCGTGGCAGTTAAGCGCCGAAGAAAGAATTGCGGCGACCAGGAGGCTCCCCAATTTCATTGTGCGACTCCGTTTTTGTTCAAAAGCGATTGGTTTTCCATTTCGATTTGTTTGAGTTTGTTGAGCAGTGCCTTATAGCTGATTCCCAGATCGGCCGCGGCGCGTTTCCGGTTGCCGCCGGTCGAAGATAGCACTTCAGAGATCAACTGGCGTTCAATCTGAATCGAAGAGGCCCGCGTGGCCTCCTTTAATAAGAGGTGCCTGCGAATTCCGTTCCCGCTGCCAGGATGTGCCGCGGCTTTGATGGCGGCCAGAGAGATTGCCTGGTCTCCGATCGCTACAAAGGTCTTGATCGCAGTCTGAAGCTCAGAGAGATTGTCGGGCCATGCATGATCCATCAAATGTCCGACAATCTCCTTTCCAAGCACCGGCTTGGGCCGGTCAAACTGCTTCGAATACCGCGTCAGGAGTTCATCTGCGATCAAGAGAATCTCGGACTTTCTGCAGCGCAACGGGGGAACGCGAAGGGTCACGGCTGAGACAAGATAGTAGAAATCCTCTCTCACGCGCCAGGACTTGACCTCTTCCTGAAGTTCGCGGCTGGAGCCGCACAGAAGGCGGCACGCCGGCGCTTGCTCCGAGCGAAAATAGGCGTTGACAATAAGCTCCTGCAAGGAAAGGCTGAGATCCGTTATTTCAACCAGATAGACAGTTCCGCTGGAGGACAGGGCGCTTCGCAGGGCCTGGGAGTTGGTATCGCTGCAGCGGATCTCTTTGAATGCGCTGCGGCTGAGATTGGAATGTGCATGGATTTGAGCGGCTGCGGTTCGCTTCCCTGCGCCATTCTCGCCCAGAATCAGGACCGGGCACTCGCTCTCCGCAATTCTGGCAATTGCGCGTTGAATTCGCGCCTCAATCGGAAGGGCTGGTTTGGCCTGCCGCTTCGCGTTCTGGATTGTCGCCATGCTTGCCATAAATAACCTTGGTCCACCCCTTCATTAGCAATGCAGCTTCCAAATCCGGGGTTGGAAGGAGAGATCCGCTTCCCCTGATGGGAATGCTCTCTGGACGACCGTTCTGTGGCGATTGATTAAATACAGGGTAGATTGATTCCCTCCCGATGGGAAGAAATATACCAATGAGGTTCCCAATAAGTGGTAAGTATTTTCCACCCATACCGGAAGACTGCTTCCAATTGAGCGGAGAATCCATGGGCGATTCCCCCCCGATCAATCCGCTTCACATTCGGTACGACGATTGCTACTGAAGGGTGAAGCGAATCGATATGCTCAAAGACTCCATCAATGGGAAACCGGCCCATGACTTGTTGGCTCACGCGGCTCCTTTGAGCCCGTGGTTTTCCCGATACGGCTCATTGGCATTGAGATCGGTCATGATCTGCCTGCTGGTGGCGGCGGTCTACTACCAGGTGATCGGGAAGCTCGTAACCGACTGGTGGCAGATACCCGATTTCTCTCACGGCTTCTTGGTGCCCGTCTTCGCGGCGTATCTGCTCTGGGAAAAGCGGAGCATCCTTCGGGCAACGAAAATCACGCCTTCGTGGAGCGGAATTGCCGTGATGGCGCTGGGACTGGCCGTTCTGCTCCTGGGGGTTTACGGGTCTGAGCTCTTCCTCTCGCGGGTTTCGCTGGTGATCCTGTTGGCGGGCCTGACCCTTTGCTTTGGCGGAAGACAGCTCTTAAGCGAGTTGCGCTTCGCGCTGCTGGTATTGTTGCTGGCAATCCCCATTCCGGCCATTCTCTTCAATCAGATCACTTTTCCGCTGCAGCTATTGGCTTCGAGACTGGCAAGCGATCTTCTTCCGTTATTTGCCGTTCCGGTTCTTCGTGAGGGCAATGTCATCGTGCTCCCCGTAATGAAACTGGAGGTGGCGGAGGCCTGCAGCGGTATCCGCTCGCTGATGAGCCTGTTCACGCTGGCGGTCTTCTATGGATACTTTATGGAGAAGTCGGTTTGGCGGCGCGTGTCGCTGATCGCGGCAAGCATTCCGATCGCAATCGCGGCCAACGCGTTGCGCATTGTCGGCACCGGATTGTGCGTCCAATATTGGGATCCGGAGAAGGCAATGGGCTTTTTTCACGAGTTTTCCGGCTGGGTAATCTTCCTGGTCTCGCTCGGATGCTTGGTTCTTGTCCATCGCATGACGCTTCTATTCCCCGCAAAAAGGCGGCAGGCATGAGGAGTCTTCGTTTCTGGACTGCAGTTGCGCTGCTTGCGGTAACGGCTATCTTGCTGCATACGCGCCCCGGTGCCGACCGGAATCCCCCCAGCGAACCCTTGTCGCAGTTCCCCATTGCCATTGGCGGATGGACTGGAAGCGATCGGGAGATCGACCAGGAAACTCGCAACGTTCTGGGTGCCGGAGACTTCCTTTCGCGCATATACGTTCAAGATCGGCAGAATCTGCCGATCAGCCTCTTTATCGGTTACTTCCCAACTCAGAGGACCGGCCAGGCGATTCATTCTCCTAAGAACTGCCTGCCAGGCGCCGGCTGGGTCTTCGAGTCCTCGACCTACGTGGATCTGTTCGATGCGAGTGGCAAACCGCACCGCGTGGGCGAGTACATTATTGCCGACGGAGAAGTGCGGCAATTCGTAATCTACTGGTACCAGGCGCACGGGCGCAGCGTGGCAAATGAATACCTTGCAAAGATTCACATGGTCGCCGATGCAATTCGGATGAATCGTACGGATGGGGCGCTGGTCCGGGTCATCACGCCGATCGCCTCCAGCGAGAGCACAGCGGCGGCAAGACAGCGCGCCGAAGGATTCACCACGCAGATTGCTCACTTGCTGCCGCGATTTGTTCCTGATTAAACGAATCAGATGAGGCGCCGCAGGGCAATTACCCTCAGCCAATAGCCTCGGGCTGAAGACGTACGTCAGACAGCCTGAAAGGATGGATGAAAGTGAAAATCGGATTCAATGCACTGCGATCTGGCTTTGATGGCTCGTGGAGACCGTGGAGCCGCCGCACGGCTCTTGGATCAGCGATGCTATTGCTGTCGCTGACGCTCTTGTCCGGGTGCTTTCGCGATCCAAATGTGCGCAAGCATAAGTATCTGGAAAGCGGACAGAAGTATAGCGCGCAAGGCAAGAACAGGGAAGCCGCGATCCAGTTCTCCAATGCCCTAAAGATCGACAGGAATTTCGCCGATGCGCACTACGCTCTTGCGCAAACGTATCTCCATATGGGTGCATTGAGCTCCGCGTACGGTGAACTTGCGAAGACGGTTGACCTTCAGCCGGCAAACTACCAGGCGCGCATCGATCTCGGTAACCTGCTCCTTGCCGGTGGCAAGATCGACGAAGCCCAGGCCCAGGCAGCCGCGACCTTGACTGCTCTCCCGAACAACGCAGATGTTCATGCGTTGCTTTCCCGGATAGCAGCCCGGCGCGGACAGAAGGATGTCGCCATGGCCGAGATCCATCGCGCACTTGAGATCGCCCCGAACGACTCGAAGCTGCACGAGACTCTCGCCTTGCTGGAAGCGGGCGATTCAAGCCTGGATTCCTCCGTCGAAGGCGAATTGAAAAAGGCAGTCGCACTCGATGCCAAATCAGTGAACGCAAAACTATTGCTTGCCGCTTTCTATGTCAAGGGCAGCCGTTTGCAGGAGGCCGAGCAGGTCTGCTGGAGCGCTGTCGCCACCGATGCCAAGAGTCTGAGCGCGCGAGAAAGCCTCGTTCAGGTGATTCTGAAGCAAGGCGATCAGGCAAGAGCCGAACAAGTCCTTCGCCAGGCTTCAAACGATCTTGCGGACAGCCCCCAGGGAGTACGAATGCTGGCCGATTATTACGCGGGATCGGGACAGACCGACAAGGCCCGGGCCGAGTTTGCGAGTCTCTCTCAGAAATACCCCAAGAATCTCTCCGTACAGGAGGGATACGTCCGGATTCTACTTCAGGTCAGGGATTTTGCCACGGCACAAAACGTAGTTGCCGAGCTGATGAAGAAAAACGGCAAGGATCCCCAGGTCGTTGTGCTGAACGGAATTGTGTTGTTCAACAACGGCAAGTTGACTGAAGCAATCGATGCCCTACAGAAGGCCGCCAATGACGACCCCAAAGATGCCTTTATTCAATTCTGGCTGGGCAAGGTTGCTCTAGCTAAGGGAGATACCGGTCTGGCCGAGAAGAGCTTTCGCCAGGCTGTGCAACTGAAACCGACCAGCCTGGAAGCTCAGGAGGAATTGGCGCGCATTGCAACCTTGAAGGGCGATATGAACCTTCTGGCCGACGTGGCGGAGAAGACGATTGCCTCCGCTCCTCATTTCCCCGGCGGCTACGTATGGCGAGCGACCGTGGAGTTGGCGCACAACGCACCGGACAAGGCCGAGACCGACCTGAAGACCGCGATGACCAATGCCCCGAAGAGCTCACAGCCCTATCTCATGCTCGGCGAGATACGATACTCGCAAAAGCGCTTTCCGGAAGGAACGGCCCTGCTCGAGCAGGCATTACAGAATGATCCCAATTCGATTGGCGCCTTGCGCAGTTTAGTCGGTTACGATCTCTACAAGAAACAGCCGGAACAGGCCTTGGCTCGCCTGAACGCCCAAATTGCGAAAAGTCCGAGGAACAGCGGACTTTACGATCTCCTCGCTCAACTTCAGATTAAGAACAAGAACTTCGACCAGGCCGTAGCCACAGCCCGCAAAGCTATGGAGATCAATCCGGACGATGGCGACGCAATCTCAATTTATGCTCAGCTTCAGGTGAGTAGCGGACAGACGGCCAGTGCGATTGCCGCCTGGGAGCAGTGGACAAAATCGCATCCCGGCAATGCCGGTAGTCTGGCCATTCTCGGAGCCCTCGAAGAGTCGCGCGGCAATAAACAAAAGGCCGAGGACGACTACAAGAAAGCTCTTCAATTTCAGCCCGAGCAGCCGGTAGCAGCCAACAATCTCGCTTACATAATGCTAGAGAACGGCGAAAACGTGGATGTTGCCCTGACCCTGGCGCAGACCGCGCGGCGGGGCAAGCCGGATTCGCCAAATACCGCCGACACGCTCGCATGGGCCTACTATTACAAGGGAACCTACGCCTTCGCCCGCGACCTTCTGGAAGACGCCGTCAAGAGCGATCCGAGCAGCGCCACAATGGAGTATCACCTGGGGATGGTATACAGCAGGCTGAAGGACAGGAACAATGCGGCGATTCATCTCAAGAAGGCCATTTCTCTGGCGCCCAACTCGTCGACTGCAAAGGACGCGCAAGCAGTGCTGACAGGACTAAGCTAGGCCGTAAACTCATCGCCGGAAGTGCCTGGCAGGCTTCCGGTTGCGTTTGGCATTTTTGAGGGATAGGTGCGCTACTCTTTATCGGAACAGGCCTGATCTTCCATGTCCAACTCAAATACCATCGTGAAGAACTCCGGCTGGTTCGGCATTGAAACCGTCACAAGCGCCGTTGTTACCCTTATCAGTTCGATTGCCATCAACCGTTATCTCGGACCGCAGAAGAACGGCTATCTCGTCTACGTCTCCTATATCGCCAACTTGGTAGGAGCTCTGGGTGGAGTCGGCATCGCCGCAACCACTCGTAAATACATGGCCGAGTTTATCGGCAAGGGCGACTGGGGCACCGCGCGATACATCTACCTTCGAACGTTGCTTTTGCAGATCGGCATCGCGACGCTGGCCACCGGCGGCATTCTCTGCTGGGTGCTGGGGGACGCCAACGCGGAATACAGGCTAGCCGCGGTCCTGATGGTTCTCAGTATTTGGCCATCGATGGTCAACTCCCCCTCTTCGCAGGCCAATGCCGCCACGGAAGACTTATCGACGAACATGCCCGCCTCGGTTGTTTCGGCCATCGCCTATCTCGTCATAGTTGTGGCGACCGTGTTCTTTCATTGGGGAGTGGTTGGTATCGGCGCGTCGATGTTCATCATGCGGACGGTCGATTTCCTTGTGCGCTTCTTCCCGACAATGAAGCGGGTCCTGGCCTGGGAGAAGATCCATCACGATCCGCCGGGATTGCACAGGCGAATGCTGCCCTTTGCCCTGCAGGCCGTTGCCAGCATGATTGTGGCGCAGATTGTTTGGGGACGATCGGAGATCATCCTGCTCAAGAATCTCCACTCGGATATTAGCCAAGTTACCTACTATTCACTAGCATTCACGATGGCCGACCAGTTGCTGTTGGTCGCCTCGATCTTCGGGTCGGCGGTCGGCATCACGATCTTTGCTCAATACGGGCGCGACAAGTCCAGGCTGCCCGAACTGGCGGCCACTGCCTTTCGGTGTCTCGCCCTGATGTCGATTCCCCTGCACTTTATCGCCGCATCGCTCGCGGTTCCTGCTTTGCTTTTGGTCTACGGCCATAAGTTCGAGGGTGCCGCGGCTGTCGTCGCGCTGGCGCCGCTTCTTTGCATGTTCAAGGCGTTTGGCGGTCCCGCGCAAAGCCTCATGGAGAGTTCGGAGAAGCAGCGTTATGTGATCGCCGCGACCGTTCTGGCGGGAATTGTCGATATCGGCGTAGCCTGGTATCTCATTCCGGCACACGCCGCAGTGGGCGCTTGCATCGGAAATGGCGCCGCGCAATTGACTGCCGTTGCATTGATGTGGGGCGTCAGCATCTATCTCTTCAAGGTGAGACTGCCCTGGATGTTGGTGGGAAAGGTCGCCCTTTGCAGCCTACTTGCATCGCTGACTGCGCATTTCATTGCCGTGCGCTTGACGCCTATATGGGCGATCGCATGTGGCGGGAGCGCCGCGCTGATTGTTCTCTTCTCGCTTTTCTATCTGATGCGCGTACTGGAGCCGGAAGACCATATCCGACTTAAGATGCTGACCGGGATGCTGCCGAAACCGATCGCCAAACTCGCAGATACGATTTTGCTCCTAATAATTCGTCTGCCATTCCGCGGCGAATCTTCAACCAACATCTAAGAAGGATAGGCAATGCACATGTCAGCATGATCGCACAAGGAAGCACAGGACGATGAGTTGCTTTGGCACGTTTGCATTAGTTAGGCGCAGATCAAGGGGAAATCGGACATGAAGTTCAGTGTAATCATTCCTGCTTACAACGCGGAGCAGTATATTCGCACGGCAATCGAGAGCTGTCTGAGCCAGACCTATGCGCCACACGAAATCATCGTTGTTGATGACTCGTCGACCGACGGCACTGCCGCGGTTGCGGAATCATTCCCGTCGCTAGTTCGCGTCATTCGTCTTGCGGAGAATAGGGGCGCATCGTTCGCTAGAAATCGAGGTGTCCAAGAGGCTTCAGGAGATTGGCTAGCATTTCTCGACGCAGACGACTGGTTTCTGCCGGAGAAGCTGGAACTTCAACGGCGCTGTGCCTTGGAGAACCAGCAGACAGTGCTCATCTACACTGGAATTCGAGAGATTGCCATCGATGGATCGGAGAGAGAGCACGAGGCTATTTCGCCCATGGAACTCTGGCCGAGGCTTCGCTACCTCTCTGCAATAGAGGGCGGTGCCAGTACAGCGGCTGTTCGCCGCGACGCATTCGACGCAGTGGGAGGGTTCGATGATCACCTTCGGGTTTGCGATGACTGGAACCTGTGGTTGAAGCTCGCCCTTCGCTATTCTGTGAAATCGTTCGCTTCCGTGCCGGTATCTCTCGCTGTGTATCGAAGAGTCGCCGGAAGTCTAAGTTCAAATGCGATGCGCTATTTCAACGCTCGAAGCTATATGATCGATAACCTCTGCCTGGCAGGCACCGCAGGCCTTTCTCGGCTTCTTTGGCGTCGAAAGCTAACTGCGTTCCAGTATTACACCACATCAATCGCGTTGCGCGAGGAGGATTCGTCACTTGACCTTCGGTTCATTCTCAGAAGCTTAGTACTATGGCCGTTCCCAAGTTTCACGATGAGCCTCAAGAGGTACAGGATTCTGACAGTCATGGTGAGGCAGCATCTCTCCAGGCGCTTGTTAAGATGAAGTGATCGATTGTTGTGCATGTCACAAATGCGGCGCAGCGTGTTCAATGGCCAGGGGCTGAGTATAAGAGTTGGGATGACTATTTCGAAATGATGGACATATGAACATGCAGATTTCAAGGATTGCACGGACCTGTTCTTCGGTGGGCTTTAAGAGAACAGTTGGACATGGAGGTAAACATCAATCTCTTTTCCCTTCTTCCTCCGGTCGAAAGCCACTGCCCGCAATGTTTGGCGCCTAGAATGGGCGCAACTCAGAAATCTCGTCGGATAGAACTTTCCAACGGAACCTTGTAACCTTAGGACGCGGACCAACAATGAGCGTTGCGATAGTAACAGAAGTCTACCCACCGACGATTGGCGGCGCTGGCGCCGTTATGCACAATCTGGCCGTGCACGCGCCAGAACAGATCACGATTATTACAGGTAACTTCGACACTGATGGCAACCCCGTAAGGTACAAAGAGCGCCAGGTCTCCACACAGGATAATGTCTACCGGATGCGCCGGCTATCTCATCGTCTGAACTGGCTCCCGAATGGCAGATTTCGAGGCGTGTGTCAGGCTGCTTATGAGCGATTTCTGCTGCATCCGCATGTGAAGCGCGGCCTCATTCGCGTATTGGACGCTCTGCAACCGGAATTGGTGTGCGTTGGAACTCTCGCGAATTGTTATTGGGCAGTGTCAGCCGTGCGAAAATGGCGGCCCAGGATGAAGGTCTTGATTTATGTTCACGGCGAGGAGATTCCCATGGGCGCGAGCTTCTTTGCTAAGTTGCGGCTGAAGGCCCTGCGAGATGCATCGGCACTTGTCGCAGTCAGTTCTTTCACAAAGGATGCATTGATAAGTTTAGGAATTCCTTCGGACCGAATCACATTGATTACAAACGGAGTGGATACGGTCCGCTTCCGGCCGAGCGATAAGAACCAGCTCATCGTCGACCGATACAGTCTTGCAAATCGGCATGTCCTTCTGACCCTTGCTCGATTAGACGAACGTAAGGGGCAGGATATGATGATCAGAGCCTTGCCCATGGTTCGCGAAGCAGTACCCGATGTGGTGTATTTGGTTGTCGGCGAAGGCGGCGACCGCCGGAGGCTTCAGCGACTGGTAGCGGACCTGCACCTGGAAGATGTCGTGATCTTCACCGGAGCGGTCCCAGACGATGAGGTTGCCGATTATTATTCGGCATGTGACGTCTATATTATGCCGAATAGAACAATAGAGAACGGCGATACCGAGGGATTCGGCCTCGTATTTCTCGAAGCCGGAGCATGCGGCAAGCCAGTGATCGGCGGCAAGGCTGGAGGAGTACCGGATGCGATCCTGCATGAGGTCACCGGCTTGCTCGTAGATGGAGAATCCCTTGAGGCGATTGCCACCTCCTGCATTCGTCTCCTTAAAGACGCTGGCTTACGAAATGAACTGGGCGCAAATGGGGTGGTGCATGCGCGCGAGAATAACTGGGAGATCAAGACTCAGCAGTTCTTGGAGTTATGCCACTCTATTGTGGGTCAATGACTTGTCCATCTCCATAGGCACATTTCCCTGTGCTGCGACCGCTGGTAACTTGACATCCGGCACCCCTGACGATAGGGCCTCAGATTCAAAGCAATCCAAGCCATGATCCGCCCGTGATTACACCGCGAGCTCTCTGGCACTCTTGGCAACGATTCATGACGCACAGGAAAGTTCCCTGCACGCCATGCGAACGAGGAATGGAAAAGCGATGCTGTAGTTATCCAGATATCCGTCGTCAAACGTGATCAACGCGCGATATTCGAACTAGATTGCCAATTTGTTGCACTCGCGGCTCTTGCGCGTGTCACAAACTCACGCACCTTCATGGGGTCTTTGCGGCCCGGCGCGGCCTCCACGCCCGAAGCCACATCCACGCCCCAAGGATGCAACGTTGCGATGGCTTCGGCAACGTTGTGCGGGCTGAGCCCGCCAGCGGCAACCAGTTTGAGTCTTCCCGCGTCTCCGAAAACACTCCTTCGAGCTTCGACCCAATCGAAGGTGACGCCGGTGCCGCCGATGGCCGTGGCCGTTCGCGAATCCAACAGCACCCCGTCCACATGAGGGTTTCTGGATTGCCCAGCGATCTGGGCGGCAAGAAGACTGCCAGCCCCCGCGTCGAAGTGAATCACTCGCAGAATGCGAACCTCCGGCCCGAGATGGCCGCGAAGCTTCGCCGGAAGCTCCGGTTCTGCATCGAAATGCAGTTGCACGCCAGTCAGCCCACAGGCGCGGACCGTGGAAACAATCTCCTCCAGCACAGCATCAGCGAAGACGCCGATCTTCTCGATCGTTGCAGGGAGGTGCGGAGTGATCGCAGCAACCTCGGCTGCCGTTACCCGGCGCGGGCTTGGCGCAAAGATGAATCCCAATGCATCCGCACCCGCATCGACGGCCATCAGCGCGTCTTCGAGCGACGTATTGCCGCAAATCTTGATCCAAACGCTCATTGGGCCTTGACCACTCCTCTAATGCCGGCTGCTGTCAGCAGCCCCGCAAGCGCGGCGCCGGGATCGGCTTGCCGCATGAGGCTCTCACCGACCAGAAAAGCGTCGAAGCCCGCAGTGCGCAGCCGGGCCAAATCTTCAGGAGCCGCGATGCCGCTCTCAGCCACGCGAACTACCGTGGAAGGTATGCGCTCTGCGAGTTCGAGCGAAGTCTCAAGACGCACCTCAAATGTCTTGAGATTTCGGTTGTTCACGCCAATGGCGTCGACGCCACTCTCGCCGAGCGTTGCGAGAACGCGGTCCAGTTCCTCGGCTGTATGCACCTCGACGAGCACGTCAAGCGCGAGACCATGCGCAACGCGGGCAAAACGGACTAGCTCGTCATCGGAAAGAGCGGCGGCGATCAGCAAAACTGCATCACCACAGTGCGCCCGAGCCTCCACGATCTGATATTCGTCGATGGTGAAGTCCTTGCGCAGGCACGGTAAAGGGACCGCAGCCGATGCCAGTTCAAGGTTACGCAGGCTGCCCTGAAAGAATGGCTCGTCGGTGAGAACCGAAAGCGCCGCCGCACCGCCAGCAAAGTAGCTTTGAGCGAGTTGGACCGCGTCGAAATCCGCGCGAATCAGCCCCTTTGAAGGCGACGCCTTCTTGATCTCCGCAATGACGGCCGGCCCCAAAGCAGCCTTCTGGCGCAGGGCGGCAGCCCATCCACGTGGCCTGTGCAGAGTGGCTTGCCGCTCCAGATGGGCCAAGGGAACCCGTGTCTTGGCCGAGGCTACGGTAGCCCGCGTCGTTGCCAAAATTCTGTCGAGGTGAGTAGACATGCACTAAGTCGAGTATACGAGTTTGGCCGTTGCAGTCACAGCCCAAGCGAGTACACTGATGCAATCGCCGATACCGAAAGGTCGCATATTCGTCAAATACACATGACCCTCGGATTGTCTGTCGTGAAGCTTGTACTGTTGGTCGCAATTGCGTGCCTGCCAGCGGCGCCGGCTCAAACACCAGCTTCGCCTGGACCTCAGAGCCCGGAAATCACTTCGCGCACCACGCTGGTTCTTATTCCAGCACTGGTCAGGACCAAATCTGGTGAGCCTGTCTTCACGCTTGCCGCGCGGGATTTCGTTGTAACCGATGACGGCATTGAACAGAAGGTCATCATCGACGAAGATACGGGAAGCGAGCCGCTGGCGCTCGTGATTGTGGTTGAGACAGGCGGAACGGGCGCTCGCCAGCTCGGCAAATACCGCAACTTGGGTCCATCCATTGAGGCGGTCGTCGGCGCAGTCCCTCATAAAGTTGCCGTGGTGCAGTTTGACGGGGCGCCGCAAGTCGCTCTGAATTTCACAGCGGATCTGAATGCTGTCGGAGAATCTCTGCAGAATCTTGAGCCGGGCGATCGCAACGCCGCCATTCTCGACAGCCTGCGATTCTCCGTCGATCTCTTGCGCAGACAACCGGCCTCTTATCGGCGTGCCATTCTTCTTATAAGCGAAACGGTAGATCACGGCAGCCAGTCAAGCCTTGAGCAAGCCCTGCGCGATGTGAGCGACACCAATACGGCCATCTACAGTCTGAGTTTTGCCACTGGCAAATCCAACGTCGCCCACACAGCCGCTTTGACCTACCACGACCCTACCCCCGGCCCGGCCGGCGGCTGCATGAGCCGGGGCCCGGATGTGGACAAGAGCGTAAGCCGCCTGGAGCAGGACTTCGACTGCCTCGGCTTGCTGGCTCCGCCGCTGAGGCTAGCCAAGGCAGCGGCCATCGCAGCCGCCGACGGGTTCAAGCACAATGCGGCGGAGGGCGTGGCGCAGCTGACCGGCGGCGAATCCTTCACCTTCAAAGATGCGCGTAGCCTTGAACGCGACGTGCAGGCCATATCCCATCACTTGCCGAATCGTTATCTTCTCAGCTTTTATCCGGCAGCGCCTCACCCAGGCTTTCATGCCATCGGATTGCGCTTGAAAGACTACCCCGATCTTGTCGTCACCGGAAGAAACGGCTATTGGGCAGAACGGGCGACCAACGCGCCAGCCGACTAGTTCTCAATCGCCATTGTCACTGCTTCACGGGCGCTCGCGGCAATGCGCAGCAACTCCCGATTCCGCAGCTTCAAGAAACCCGCCGCCACTGCGGTGTCAAGGAAGGCCAGCAGTCCGTCCCAGTAGCCCGCAGTATTGATGAGGACCACGGGTTTGTCGTGCAGGCCGAGCTGCGCCCAGGTGACGGCCTCCAGTAGCTCCTCAAGCGTTCCATAACCGCCCGGCAACACAAGAAACGCATCTGCCAGCTCGGCCATACGCGCTTTGCGCTCGTGCATGGTGGGCACCAGTTCAAGCGCAGTCAGTCCAGCGTGGGCTATCTCGCGTCCCTCAAGCACGGCAGGCAACACGCCGATCACCTCAGCCCCTGCGGCCAGCGCCGCGTCGGCCACTGCGCCCATCAGGCCTACATTAGCTCCGCCATAGACCATGCCCAGTTTGCGAGAGGCAATCGCCGCGCCGAGCGACCGTGCCTCCGCAAGAAATGCTGGGTTCGTGCCGTCGGCCGAGCCGCAGTAAACGGCGACGCGGCGCCGATGTGGATTGAAATGTGTCATTGTCTCTTCAGGATAACTTGGCGGAGAAAGATCACTTCGTTTCGAGGTATTGAGCCGGAGTTAAAATCACAATTCCCTGGAATGGATGCAGCACAAGAAGGTCCTCGTCCCCGGTCACTATCAAATCCGCGCGCCCATGCACGGCAACCTCAAGGAACTTGTCGTCTTTCGGATCGCGACAGGCTCGGATGGGAGCCACGATCTCGACTGCCTCGCAGGCGTTGGCGAACTCCGCCACAAGCCGTTGCCGAATGCTTCGATCGATATAACGGTCGAAACGGGTGCGGCTCACTACCTCGATCAACTCCAACAGTGTTGCGTCCGATGCCAGTACCTCGTTCGTCTGCGCCTTAAGCAAGGCCCGACTGGGATCCGATCCGGGAAAGATCAACCCGCTCAACACAACGTTTGTATCGACCACCAACCGCTTCGGGTCGGGCATCAGTCAGCCAATATCTGAGCCAAGACCTCTTCGGTCAGGCCGTTCTTCTTCGCGTGCTCTGCAGCAATCGCAGAGAGCCGATTGAATTCGGCCCACCGGTTTCTATACAGTCGGTTGTACTCTTCAGCCGAGACAAGTACCGCAATGTCCCGAGCGTGACGCTGGATTCGCACCGGCTCACGCTGCGCGGCATCGAGCGTGGCGGCAAAGTTCTGACTCGCTTTGGTGGCTGAGATCGTCTGCATAATCTCAATTATCTATAAAATATATATTTTATGCAATTTAAAATTTCAGTTGCCGTCATCGTCTGGGACTCGACCGGACCAAACACCCTACCCGTTGGCCAGGCGCGCGCCTCTAATCATCACAACCGGTACACTAGAGACAGGACTCTTCCCGCCTGGACTCGAACCTTGCCGCCGCAGCTCTCCAATCTGAATCCCGAACAGCGCGCTGCCGTCGAGGCCACCGAAGGCCCCCTGCTCATCCTCGCCGGGGCTGGCTCGGGCAAGACGCGCGTTATCACCAGCCGCATCGCCTGGCTCATCCGCGAGAAGAGTGTCGCACCCGACTCCATCCTCGCCGTCACCTTCACCAACAAGGCCGCCAGCGAGATGGGGGAGCGTGTAGACCGGCTGCTCGATCATTCCTCGCTGGCTAAGCCTCTCATCTGCACCTTTCATTCGCTCTGTGTCCGCCTGCTGCGCCGGGACATCGAGGAACTGAAGGTCGGCGGCGAAGGCCTGACGCGCTCCTTTGCGATCTACGACGAGAACGACCAGCAGGCCATCGTCAAGCAGGTCATGAAGCGGATGGGCCTGGACACCAAACAGCTCACGCCTCGCGTAGTGCTTGGCCGCATCTCCTGGGCGAAGAATCATATGGTCGATCCGCAGGAGTATTACCTCGCATCGAAAGACCCCAACAGTGAGCGCATCGCCCACATCTACCAGAGCTACAAAGCGGAGCTGCGCAAGAATAACGCCCTCGACTTCGACGACCTGCTGCTGGAGGCGGTGCGCCTGCTCAAAGTCTCCCCAGCCGCCCGCGAGCGCTACCAGCGCCGCTACCGCTATCTGCTGGTCGACGAGTACCAGGACACCAACCGCCCCCAGTACGAACTGATGAAGCTCTTGGCAGGCGAATCCAAAAACGTCTGCGCCGTAGGGGACGAAGATCAGAGCATCTATTCCTGGCGCGGCGCTGACATCCGCAACATCCTTGAGTTTGAAAAAGACTTTCCCAATGCCCGCATCGTCAGGCTGGAGCAAAACTACCGGTCCACTCAGGTAATTCTGGAGGCTGCCGGCTCCGTGGTCGCCAACAACCTCCAGCGCAAGGGCAAGAAGCTCTGGACCGATCGCCAGGGCGGCAGCTTGATCGGCTACTACGAGGCTCCGGACGGCGAAAACGAGGCGCTCTTCATCGCCGATCGCATTCAGAAGTTTCTTCGCGACGCGGCTGCCAGCCCCGATGCCGCCGAAGCTCACTGCGCCGTACTCTATCGCACCAATTCGCAGTCCCGCTTGGTTGAGGAGGCGCTGCGCCGCTACAACATCAAATACACCATGGTAGGCGGCTTCAGTTTCTACGAGCGCGCGGAAATCAAGGACCTTCTTAGTTATCTGCGCCTTGTCCGCAATCCCCACGACTCGATGGCCCTGCAAAGGGTCATCAACACCCCGGCCCGCGGCATCGGCAAGACCACGCTGGAGACGCTCGAACGGCTGGCTCTTGAGACCGACGCATCGACCTGGGACGCTCTCGCAGCCGCCATCGCCAACCGCCTCATCCCAACGCGAGCACTGATGGCCATCGAGTCCTTCCGCCAGCTCATCCTCGACGCGCAGGCCATGTTGGACCCCGACTTTGCCGGCAAGCTCGCGGCTGACGTGGCCGCCGGTGCGGAGGCTGACGAGAATGCCGACACTGGCTTCGGCTTCGGCGCTGGCTCGGTCGATTCCTCCGTTTCGGAGGTGGTAGACGCAGAGGTGCCTTTCGGCGGCGAAGACAAGGCCCAGCTCCCGCTCCTCGATGCCAGCCACTTCTCGCCCTTTGCCACTCAGCCCAAACGCCCCTTTCTCACCATGACGATGCAGGTGGCCAATCTGGAATCTTCGGCTGAACCGAGGGAAGAACTTCCAGTGAAGCCAGCATTCCGCGCGTCCGGTGATGCCGCCACGCTGCCCGAACTGATCCGGTTCATCATCGACCGCACCGGCTACATCAAGGCCCTCGAAACCGAAGGCTCGCCAGAGGCCTTCAGCCGCATTGAAAACCTGAAAGAACTGGCCAACGCCGCGCACGACGCCGAAGTTCGCGGCGAAACCCTGGCCGAGTTCCTCGACCATGCAGCTCTGGCCTCCGATACCGACCAGTTCGATCCCGACGCCCGCGTCACCCTGATGACACTGCACGCAGCCAAGGGTTTGGAGTTTCCACTCGTCTTCCTCGCCGGCCTTGAAGAGGGGCTCTTCCCACATTCGCGCACCCTGAACAATCCCGACGAGCTCGAAGAAGAGCGCCGACTATGCTACGTGGGTATGACCCGCGCCATGAACTCCCTGATCCTCACGCGAGCGCACTATCGGAGAAGATACGGCAACGACGCCCCGGAGATGAGCATTCCTTCACGTTTCCTCGAAGAGGTTCCCAGCCAGTTGATCGAGAACCTGGGTGGCCGGCCTCAGGCATCCTCCTGGTCCACCCCCGGCTACCCAAACACCTTCAGACCGCGTCAAGGTGCAGGAGGCGATTTTGGCGACCGGCACTACAACTACGAAGACGAGAATCAGGAGGCCCCGCGCTCGCCCGCCAACCCCGGCGCAGGAGTTCGCTTCGGCACCGTATCCAAAGGCAAGCCCTTTGTCGCCCCTTGGATGGTCTCCAAGACTAAGGTGGCTTCGACAAGCCACGGTTCTAGCCCAGAGAGCGAAAGCTCAGAAGCGCCAACCTCGATTGACAATATTGCGCGCTTCTTCGGAGGCCAATCGGGCCACGGCAGGCCAGGATCGCTACCCCGTCCCGCCTCATCGGCTCCTGCGATGGATCTGCCGCGCTCCGGTGGTGCCGCCTATCTCAAGAAAGGCCAGCGAGTTCGCCATTCAAAGTACGGCGAAGGCACGATCCTTATGCGCGAGGGCGACGGCGAAGACGCGAAGCTGACAGTACTTTTCGCCCGCCATGGCATGAAGAAGCTGATGGAGAAGTTCGCCAATCTGCAAAAGATCTGAGGCCCTGGCCATCCCGGAGCGCCGGAGATGATTTGGGATGAATCGCTCCCGAGACAGACTTCTCGAACGCCTTTCCTTCGATCAGAACCAAGGCGGGATTGCCCGCACTCATCTGACTCCTGAGGCGCCGCCGGACCGGTAAACGCCATGACACTCCCCGCTGCGATACCATAAGAACAAGATTGGGGCCACTTATGTTCGTTGTTGTCTGGCAGTTTGAGATTTCCGAGGAGAAGATCGCCGGCTTTGAAGCCGCCTACTCCGCAGAGGGCGCCTGGGCTCAACTCTTTCGCTCCTCGCCGGACTATCGCGGCACCGAACTGCTCCGCGACGCCTACATCTCCGGCAATTACCTCACCATCGACCGCTGGACAAACGAAGAAGCCTTCCGCGCCTTTCGCAAGGACCATGACCAGGAGTACGAAACTCTCGACAGGGCCTGCGATGCTCTAACCGCTCGCGAGACTCGTATCGGCGCATATACTGTCTGAACTTGAGCAAAGCCGGGTTTTCGCACGCTTCCAAGCCGGACTGTATCAGGCATAGGTGCGGCGAGTTTACTCAGAAATAGAAAGTTACAGGGCGTTTTTTGAGTTCCCGGAGGTTTCTCTATTTCTTCGCCATTTTTTCCTATCGTAAGGGTGTCCTGTCCTGCTACAATCCCATCGAAATCCAATCCAGGCCGCCGCGCTTATTCCTCTCGGGAAAGCAGGAATCTCGCGGATGAGCACTACTCTGAGGAGCCTCCAAGATGGCAATCGCCGATGACCGCAACAAAGCCGTAGAACTCGCCCTTGCACAGATCGAAAAACAGTTTGGCAAGGGGTCGATCGTCCGGCTCGGTTCCAAAGAGGCGCTGGTGCCTATCGCCGTCATCTCAACTGGCTCCATCAGCTTTGACGCGGCGCTGGGCGTGGGCGGTATTCCCCGCGGCCGTGTGACCGAGGTCTTCGGCCCCGAGTCCTCGGGCAAAACGACCATCACCTTGCAGATCATCGCCGAGGCGCAAAAGGCGGGCGGTCTGGCTGCCTTTGTCGACGTCGAGCACGCTTTGGACCCCAGCTATGCCAAGAAGCTTGGCGTGGACATCGACAACCTGCTGGTTTCGCAGCCCGACAGCGGCGAGCAGGCGCTGGAGATTACCGAAACCCTGGTCCGCACCGGCGCAATCGACGTGCTGGTGGTCGATTCCGTTGCCGCGCTGGTGCCCAAGGCCGAGTTGGACGGCGAGATGGGAGACTCCCACATGGGTCTCCAGGCACGTCTTATGTCCCAGGCACTGCGCAAGCTCACCGGCACGGTGTCGAAGTCCCGCACGGCGCTTATTTTCATCAACCAGATCCGCGAGAAAATCGGCGTGATGTTTGGCAACCCCGAGACCACGACCGGCGGCCGGGCGCTCAAATTCTATTCTTCGGTGCGTGTCGACATCCGACGCATCGCGGCCATCAAGGACGGCGACGCCGTCACCGGCAACCGGACCAAGATCAAGATCGTCAAGAACAAAGTGGCCGCGCCCTTCCGCGAGGCGGAGTTCGACATCATCTACGGCGAAGGCATCAGCCGCGAGGGCGACGTGCTGGACCTGGCCGTGGCCAACAATATCGTCGAGAAGTCCGGCGCATGGTACGCCTACTCCGGCGAGCGCATCGGCCAGGGCCGCGAAAACACCCGCACATTCCTCAAAGACAATAAGGACATCTTTGCGAAGATCGACGGCGAGTTGCGCAAGAAGCTGGGGATCGGCGGCGCCAAGGCCGATGTTCCCGAAGCCCCCGCCACCGGCCACGCCGAAGCCAAGGAAGCCATCCGCGGCCGCAAGGGCTGAGAAGGATTTCGCATCCAGCAAAATCCCCAGGTCTCAGGACTTAAAAACCTAAGATCCAGGCACCAGCAGTTTTGGAGATCTCCATATACCAGAATTCTGGGATTGGCTCCGCTACAACTCCATACAGTTACAGACTCTTGGAAGTATGGCGCAGGCTATCGGAGGCATTGCGGCTGTTATCATCGCTGTCGCTCTTGCCTGGGTCGCATCTAGGCAAGCACACGCTGCGGATGAGCAAGCAATTGCTGCAAAGAAGCAGGCAACCTCTGCTGAGGCTCAGATTTTCACGAGCCTGTTGATAGCTGACAAACAGGCATCCCCCAATATTTCGATTTCTGCCGCAAAAGATCCAGGCGGAATAATCATTAAGGAAAGAATCGCAATCTTAAACAATGGGGCCGGAGCTGCGCGGGACTTAAGACTGAAGTACCGCGATGCGAATACGAATAGCGATGTCACGATTAATAACAACACACTGGTTGTTCGGGACAGCTTGCCGGTTAGTATTGACGGAGGTCGAGCAAATACCTCGGGACTCACATTGACTTACTCAACGATTTTTGGCACACAATCCGCTTTGGATTTTAACTGGGATACTGTCGCGTCACAGTCAATCGACGAAAAGCTCAGCATTACACACTTAGGATTCGATATTCCCGTTGAGCATGAGAATGATTTTTGGCGGCGAGTCGCCCGGGTTTGATAGATACGAGTAAGTGGCCTATGTCGCGGTTTTGAGACCGTGGAGACATTGCGGAGGGAGCAGGGGCCTTCAGGCTCCTGAAAACGACCAAATCAAATTATCGGGCCTTCAGGCCCGGGCCTTATTCCCTGCAAGACTCCGCGGCTAAAGCCGACTACCATGGAATTCTGCATTCAGAGGCCTGAAGGCCTCTGCTCCCTCCATCTCTGCTTCCTCCAGGTCAACGAGGCTGCCTGCGACATTTACCGCCGCCCATGTCCATGCACAAACAAGAGCATCCGCAGGAACAGCAACAGAATCGCAAACGCAACCACACACGCCAGGAATAGGCGGTTCGAGCGCGGCTTTATTTGACGGGATTTTCTTCGAGTCGTCATTCCGCGCAGTTCCTTGCGAAGCTTCCGGAGCTATCCAAAAAGTCAAAACGGCCCGGAATCCGCTTGCAAAGGATTCCGGGCCGTTCGACGACTTCAAACGCTCAGCTTGCCGGTTGCTGTTGCTGCTGGAGCTTCTTGATCTGCTTTTCCGAGACCAGCGCCGTCTTGGCCTGCTCGACCAGTCTTGTGAATCCCGCCGCATCCTTCACGGCGATATCGGCCAGGATCTTGCGGTCGAGCTCGATGCGCGCCTTCTTGAGGCCGTTAATCAGTTGCGAATAGCTGATCCGATTCAGTTTGGCAGCGGCCGAGATGCGCACGATCCACAGCGAGCGGAACTGGCGCTTCTTCTGTTTGCGGCCGGTATAGGCAAACTTCAGGCCGCGCTCGACGGCCTCCTGGGCCGCCTGGTAGAGCTTGGATTTGGTAAGGAAATAACCGCTTGCGCGTTCGAGAATCTTCTTGCGGCGGTCACTCCGCTTGGTACTGCGTTTTACGCGGGGCATTGGTTCTTCTCCATTTTGCGTTCTGTGATGCGGCTGGAGGCAGGAGGCCCGAGCCTTTTGCGGGCCGGGCTGTACACCTCTTCACTCGCTCGTTTCAAGCCTCGATCTCTCGGCAATTCGTTGGGGCCAAATTGCTCCAACTGCCGGGGGCCCGTGCAACGCGTTTGCGGGGGCCCTGATGCACCGTCTCACGTTGGAGACGGCACAACGATCAGGCGTAGGGAATCATGCGCGCGACCTTCTTGAAGTCGCCGTCGGAAACCAGCAGGATTCTTCCCAGCTTGCGTTTCGTCTTTGGCGCTTTCGAAGTAAGGATATGGCGCGTCTTGGCCTGGCCCCGCTTGATCTTTCCGGTGCCAGTCTTGCTGAAGCGCTTCTTCGCGCCCGTATGGGTCTTCAACTTGGGCATTTTCTTCTCTTTGTCCGCCGAAACGGGTCACTTCCTGGTTCGATTGCTCCGGCGCGGTTGCCCGTGAGACAGGGACTCCCCTGCCCTCTTGAGGCTTCAACCAGTATACAACAGAGCCTGATCCGGTAGAAGCCGCCCCGTCCCGTTTAGGCGCACGGTTTCAATTCTGTCGGTTTCTTAAACAATTTGCAGCGCCGCCGTTGTTTTCGGCTGCGTCACGGAGCTAGGGTTAGGACGATGGCCGTTCTCTCTGTCGATCTCGCAACTCGCCGCTGGTCCGATTTGGGGATCGTTGTGCTGGAGTGGGGGGCCGAGGGTCTCGTCAACTGCGAAATCATACCCTGGAACGATCCCGGCCTGGTCGAGGCCGAAGTCCTGGCCGGACGGCTCAACCACCTCTGCGGTGTGCGCGGCATCCGTGTGTTGCTGCTGGATGGGCCCCAGGCCTGGAAGTCGCGCTCGAATGGCCTGGAACACTCCCGCGTCAGCGAGCGGCAACTGAACACCGCAGCCAAGACTGGCCTTCCGGGGATGGTGAAACCGCAGACCTACCGTCCCTTCGCCGAGTTTTGCCTGGACCTCTATGACGCACTCTGCCGCCGGGGCTGGAACAGGTTGGCCACGCGCGAGCAGCCGGGGTCGCTGCAGAAGCAGAATCAGGAGCGCGTTCTGGTCGAGAGCTACCCGTGCGCCGCCTGGAAGTCGCTGGGGCTGAAGCCGCTGCCCGCCAAACGCCGCTCCAAGGTCAGCGACCTGGCCGAAGCTTATGGCGCTCTGCATGCACTAATTCCGTTCACCACGAACCGCCCGCCCAATCACGACCAGTTGCAGGCCATTGTCGGCGGCCTGCCCGGCCTGGCTCTCGAAGAGCGCAACACCGCCGGTGCACGCATCGTCGGCAATCCCCCGCGCCGCGAGGAGGGCCACTGGCGCGAAGGCTTCATCGTGCTGCCCGTGCCGCCGAGGAGTTCGTTGGACCTGCTCTGGTTGCACTGAAGAAGTGGACAGTGGTCAGTTTGCGGGGTTAAGGTTCGTGGTTCCCATGTCTGAGAATCCGGACATGGGGCACCCCGCGCGACTGACCCAGGTCCCAGAAGCGGGACCTTGGTTAGCCAGATTGTCGAATGGATTTATTTCACTCTTGAAGAGAGTTACTTGGCCTGTGGGGGCTGCGGCGGCGGAGCCTGCGGAGGCGCGGGTGGCTTCGGCTTGGGGGCATCCTGCTTCTTGGCCGGGGCGATGATCGCGTGCAGGATTGTGCCTTCCATGCGGGGCATGAATTCCACAATGCCAGCGTCGCCGATGTCCTGGATCAGCTTGTTGATGATGGCGTACCCGAGCTCGCGGTGAGCCATTTGCCGGCCACGGAAGCGCAGGCTGGCCTTCACCTTGTCACCTTCGTTGAGGAAGCGGAGGGCCTGATTCTTCTTGGTCTGGTAGTCGTGCTCATCGACGGTGACGGAGAACTTGCACTCCTTGACCGTGATCACCTTCTGCTTTTTCTTGGCGGCGCGGTCGCTCTTTTCCTTCTCGTAGAGGAAGCGGCCATAATCCTGGATGCGACATACGGGAGGAACCGCATTGGCAGAGACCTCGACCAGATCGAGGCCCCGTTCGCGGGCGATCCTCATGGCCTCAAAGGGAGCCAGGATGCCTAGTTGTTCGCCGTTTTCGTCGATGACGCGGATCTCGCGCGCACGAATCTTTTCGTTGATGCGGATAAAGGACTTTGCCGAACGTTTATCGAGTGCGATGGTGCTCCTCCAAAAGTCGTTTCTGCCCGTCTCCGGGGGCTGCCGAAGCCTGAGCGGTCACAGGAACGCACCCTGAGTATAGCATTGGCCCGGATCTAAGTGGTTTGGGCCTCCGCTATTTATCTGCGGTCTTGGGAGTTTTCTTCGCCGTCGTCTTTTTTGCCGCCGTCTTGCCTGAGGCGGCCGGCCTCCTGGCAATGGGCTTGACAGCTTTCTTCTTGGTGGCCGTCTTAGGCGCTGCGGCCTTCTTCGCCGGAGCCTTCTTTGCCGGGGTCTTTTTGCCGGCAGCTTTCCTTGCCGGAGCCTTCTTGGCCGAGGCCTTCTTGCGCGCGGCAAGGGTCTTCTCAGCCAGCGCAGCCTTCAGCTCGGCGTCGAACTCAGCCGGAGTCAGCGGGCGGGCAGACTTGCGCAGCCGCTCGATGTCATAGAAAGCGCGCCGCTCGACCAGGAAGACATGCACCACAAAGTCCACATAGTCGAGCAGAATCCAGTCGCCCTTGCGGCGGCCCTCAACGGAGTTTGGCAGTACGCCGAAGTCCTTCTTGAGCCTGTGCTCGATTTCGTCGGCGATGGCCATGGCCTGACGGTCGTTGGTGGCCGAGGTGACCAGGAAGAAGTCGGAAAGTCCCGCGTCGACAGGGTCGAGCTCGAGGATGCGGGTATCTACGCCCTTCTTGTCTTCGCAGGCTGCGGCAGCCGCTTGAACCTGATTACGGATCTCGATGCGAGTGGTTTGCTCTTGGTCGGTCGTCATTCTTTTCGGATAGCTCTCCGAGCTTCATCGTAGCCCTTCAACCGGGCATGGGCAAGTCATAGATAGAGGCCGTGGGCCTGGATGTAATCCGAAACAAGAGCGGGAAGCAGTTCGTGCCCCGGCGCCTGGCCTTCGGTTGAAGCGGGCGGCTGGTTGCGAAGCCGTATCTGGTCTCGGATCCGTATTTGGTCTCGGATCTCTGACGCACTGATCTCGATCTCCAGGCCGGGCAGAAGGTAGAACGGCGCGATCTCGCCAGCCTGATTGCGAAGCAGGTAGCGGCGGAGTTCAATTTCTGACCCTGTCTTGTCCGGTAAGAGAGTGGATTCGATTGAGAGTCCGGCGGGCAGCCAGGATTCGAGCTCGTGCAGATTCTCGCCGGGTCGCGAGGCAACGATCAGCGGAGCTACGACGGGAATCTCGACGGCGCGATGCCAGCGCCGGAGCAGGGCAAAGGAGTCGGCGCCCATCAGGCAGAAAAGAGAGCTACCGGGAGGCAGCTCCGCGCGCAGGCCGAGCAGCGTCTCTAACGTATAGTTTGGCTCTCCTGAGGGCTTGGGTGCGTCGGCCATCGAAAGATCGAAGCCAGGTTCGCTTGAAATCGCCAACTTCGTCATAGCCAGTCGGTGCGCAAAGTCGGCGGTCGAACCCTGCGGCTTCAGCGGCTGCGCGCCAACCGGTGCAAAGAGCACTGTGTCCAGTGCGAGCGCCGCTTTGGCAGCCCGCGCCACAGCCAGATGGCCGAGGTGGGGCGGGTCAAAGCTGCCTCCGAAGAAGGCCACGCGGCGTCCGCTGGCGGACGGCTGGCCGATGATTTCACCCATGGCGTCAATATTAGCTTGCGGGGTAGCTTGCGGGGGCCGCTCTGGTAGCATCGGATTCGAGATGCGCTATCTGATTGCAATCCTGGCCCTGGTCGGCGTGGTGGTCTCCGCACTGGCTCTGCATGTTCACTACTGCACTGACACCCAGCCCTGCTCGATCAACGAGAAGTGGGACTGCGGGGTTGTGAATCACAGCCCATTCGCCGAAGTCGAGCACATTCCGGTAGCAATGATAGGCATTGCCGGGTACCTGGTGCTGGGCGGGCTGGCCTTTTGGCGGCAGCGGGCGCTGGTCTTTCTCTGTGCGCTGGTGGGGCTGGGCTTTGCACTGCGGCTTACCTTTATTGAAGAGTTAGTGCTCCAGGTCTGGTGCCTTTATTGCGTGATCTCGCAGGCGATCATCGCGCTGATTGTGCTGTTGAGTTTGGGATGGGTTGGCACGGAGTATCTGGTGCTGAAAAGAGCAGGTCGAACTGCGTGAACTTAATGCCGGTAAAAACAATTCTTGATCTGTAAACCGGTTTATGATATAAACCATAAACATGGACGACCGTAGCCGCCTGACCTATCTCACCCGGTACTACTACGAACTTCAAGGTATTCGCACCGCACCATTGTGGCTCTACCTAGTGGCTATCCAACCGCTGAACAATTCTGCCTATTTCACCTACATCAAAGGACCAGCCCGAGATGTGTTCCCGTTTATTGCAGTGGGTCTTGCGGGCGTCTTCACATGGCTGGGCGGCCGGTACTATAGCCGTCGATTTGGTTGGCTCAATCCTACGTGGATTGGTCTCCCTAAAAGCCGTGTCTATTGGGCCCTGTTTTGGGGCTCTCTAATTTGGGGTGTTTATTGCATCTTTGTGTCCCACTTCCACGGATTCTTTCCGTATGCATTCACGATTGTATGGATAAGTCCGTTGTTCAATACTGAGAATCTTCCGGTCCGCCGCATCTATTTCGCGCTGGCCGGTTTGGTGGTGATCTCCTCCGCGCTCTTCCTTCAGATCGCCCACTCGGACGGAAGAATCATCATCATCATCCAGTGCCTTGTACTGCTGGCTCTGGGTATCGCCGATCATCTGCTGCTGATGAGCTTGTGTACTCCTCCTCGCGAGGATGCCGATGCCTGAGATTCAGCCCGGCTTTCCGGAAGTTGACCGCATTATCCACGAACCAGCGCGGTTGGCGATTCTCACCGTGCTCTCCGCCTGCTCAAGCGCCGATTTCATTTTCTTGCAAACCGCAACGGGACTAAGCAAAGGCAATCTCTCGGTGCAACTCACGCGGCTGGAGGAGGCCGGCCTGATCTCTATCGACAAGGTTTTGGAAAGAAAGAAGACCCGTACCACCGCAAAGTTATCCAGCACTGGGCGCGCTCAATTGAATGAATACTGGCAGACAATGAAGAGGATTCAAGAGCAGGGCGCAACCCAGTCAGGTTGAACTCACGCTCGGCGCTGCTAAAATTGAATCAGCCAATGTTCAAGAAGCAATACGCACGCTGGATGTATGACTGGGAGACGCGGCTGACGACGCGCGACGAGAACCGCGTGGTGCGTCCGCTGGAGTGGGGCTTTGAGTGGATCGAGCCATTTCTCCGCAAGCACGGCTTCAACGAGGCATTGCCGGGCCCTGAGGTTGCCGGCGACGAATCAGCCGCCGAGGCCGCCATGGTCCGCATCAACCAGTTCCTCATCCGCCACAGCGACGCCTTCTTTGGCTACAAGAAACCAACCGACTATCGCATCGAAGAGCGGCACCCGGAGCTGTTTCCCACCAATGTTCGCCCCGAGACACTGGCCAAAGACGCGGCGATGAAGCGGCAGGCCGCCGAGGGAAAGCTGGCGAAAGCTCAATATCTGCGCTTCACCTCGCCGGAGCGGTCGCCCTATCCCGAGAACGACTTGGTTAACGCACGCTGGTATCCTGCGCCCGCGCACAAGGACCCGGCACGGCCCAAGCAAGCGATCGTGGTGCTGCCGCAGTGGAACTCCGACGGCCTTGGCCACAACTCGCTTTGCGAGATCTTTAACCGGATGGGTATCTCGGCACTGCGCCTCTCGATGCCCTACCACGACATTCGCCGTCCGGCAGAGTTGGAGCGCTCAGACTATGCGGTGAGCGCCAACATCGGCCGCACGCTCTCAGCCTGCCGACAGGCGGTGGTCGACATTCGCTGCTGCCTCGATTGGCTTGAGGCGCAGGGCTACGAGCACTTCGGCGTGCTGGGAACCAGTCTCGGCTCCTGCTACGCCTTCCTCGCAAGTGCGCACGATCCGCGCCTTCGAGTAAATGCCTTCAATCATGCCTCGACGGCCTTCGGAGATGTAACATGGGCGGGCCAAAGCACCCGGCATGTGAAGCAGGCGTTGGCCGAGGCTGGGCTCACCCAGGACCGAGTCCGCGAATTGTGGGCTGCTGCCAGCCCGTGTTACTACTTCGACAAGATCGCCGGCCAAGAGGCTGCCGGAGACAAGAAGAAGGTGCTCGTGGTCTACGCCGACTATGACCTGACCTTCCCCAAAGAGTATTCGCTGAAGGTGGTCGAGGCCTTCGGCAAATCGGGCCTGAGCTTTGAGTCGCGCGTACTGCCCTGTGGCCACTACACCACCGGAGAGACGCCTTACAAGTTCATCGACGGCTGGTATCTGGGCTGGTTCGTCTATCGCGCATTCAAGGCTCTGCGCGAAGCGAAGGCCGCTGACCGAAGCGCCGTTGGTTTCAAGGTACCCGAGGCCGAGGAAGAGCTCGCCGGTCGATGACTTTTCGTATTCCCTGCGACTTCTGGACCGCCTGTTGAATAGTAAAGAGTTGCGGAATGAAGTGGATAACCGAATAACAGCAACACGCTTGATCGCGCCAGCCCATGCCACGAGGCAGATCAAGCATGAAGAATGCGACTGAAAACATGAACGTCAGCACGGATTGAGCTTGGCTATTCGGCGTGAAAGACTACATCGAAGAGCAACAGGCTGACGGTGGTGAAGATAATGTCGTAGCCCACCAGGAGCTTGATCCAGAGGGTGGGGTCGCTCTCGCCGGTGAGGATTGCCCCGGTGGCCTGCACCATGGCCAGCAGAGCCGGAATGAAGATGGGAAAGAGAATCAGCGAAAGCAGCAGTTCGCGGTTGCGGCTGCGGATCGAGAGCGCGGCGAAGAAGACACCGTTCGCAACCAGCGCCCATGTCCCGAGCGGCAGCACTAAGGCCAGCAGCCAGGCCTGGCCCACGATGTGCAAGTTATAAAAGATGAAGAAGAAGGGTGCCAGCACCACCTGAACAATCGAAACGAAAAGAAAGTTCGCAACAACCTTCGCAAGATAGAGCTCGGCGCCGGGCGCGGGGACCATGCGCTGCGCATCCATGACCTGATGGCGGATCTCGCGGGCCCAGGCCTGGTTGAGGGCGCTTACCGAGGCGAACATCGTGGCCACGCAGAGGACGCCGCCGGCGATCTGCTGAGAGAAGGCTCCGCGCGGGTCGAAGGCGATCGAGAAGAGCACAACGACCAGCCCGGAGAAGAAGAGCATGGAGATGATGGCGTCGAGAGAGCGCCACTCGATGCGCAGATCCTTGATGAGGTGGGTCCAGAGGGCGCGGGTCATTCGAGATGGCCCTCGGGGGTGGAATCGTTGGGTTCGTCGTTTCCCACCCGTTCGCCAATGGCGCGAAAGGATGGGGCACCCAGTGTCTTATCCTTCGTCAGGTCGGCGGCCTGGGCCTCGGCGGCGCGGATGTAGTCGTCGGGCGAGAGGATGAGCTGAGTGCCGCGCGTACCGGCGGAGACGCTGATCTTGTCGAAGAGAATCGCGGTTTCATCGACGAAGACGGGGTAAGCCTTCTTTGCGCCGAAGACGGTAACGCCGCCGCGGATATAGCCGGTTAGTGGCTGCACCTCTTTGAGGGGAACCATCTCGGCCTTGCGCAGACCGGCGGCGCGGGCCAGCTTTTTGAAGTCCAGCTCGGCGTCGCCGGGGATGACGGCGAAGACGTACAAGTTCGGTCCGCCAGTTGACCACCCCAGCGACGAAGACCTGTCGCTGGGGACCCCGGTGGTCAGCAGGGTCTTGAAGACCTGCTCGGGCGGCATGTTGATCTTTTTGGCCACGGTGATCGCGGTAAGATCGTCCAGATCGACCTCGTACTCACGGAGCTCGAAGAGAATGCCGAGGGATTCGAGGAAGCGCGCGCCGTTGGTCTTCATCGAGTGGGGCTCCCAGGCTCAAGTGAAGCGACGCGCCCTGCGTGGAGGGTGAGCACCCAGTCGGCGATGGGGGCGGCGAGCTCGCGCTGGTGGGTGGTCAGGACGATCGTCCGGTTGCTCTGGCGGAAGCCGGCCAGCAGCTCGACCATCTGGCGGGCGCTTTCGACGTCCATATTGGAGAAGGGCTCGTCGAGCAGGAGCAGTTCGGGCACTGAGAGCAGGACGCGGGCCAGCGAGGTGCGCTGCCTCATGCCTTGCGAATAGTGGCCGAGCGGGCGATTCAACTCGGGGTCCAGGCCGACTTGCCGCAGAGCCTCGGCGGGAGCAAGACAGGCGCGGCCCCCTCCTTGCCGATTCTGATAGAGCCTGGCGAAGTAGCGCAGGTTTTCCTGGGCCGACAGCTCGTCGTAGAGCATGGGCGCGTGACTCATGTAGCCGATGCGTTCGCGGGCCTCGTGGGGCTCGTCTTCGCCAAAGACTGTGACCTTGCCGAAGCTGGGGCGGAGCAGGCCGGCGAGGATGCGAAGGAGGGTAGACTTGCCCGCGCCGTTTTCGCCGAGCAGGACGTAGCATCGGCCCGGCTCGAAGTCGACCGAGACCTGGCGCAACGCGGCGAAGGAGCCGAAGAGCCGGGAGACCTGGTCGAGGCGCGCGCAGAGCGGGGCGGCTGCTGCGGTTGAGCCTGAGTTTGCTGGTGCATTAGGGTGCATTGGCGATGATCCGCTTCACAGTGGCTTTTCTCTCCTTTAGATTTAGATAAAGCGATAGCGGAAAAAACGCCGCTATGAGTGCGTAAATTGGTATGAACAGATATGCACCGTCAGCACCCAGCCACGTAATCCTCCAGTGAAGGTACTTTTTGGCGAGGGCCAGTATGAAAGTGGCACTGAACATTACGAGGATGAGCGAATTCAAGACACCGAGAATCTTTCGATATACAGCTATTTTCAATTC
>Ga0181526_10000280_pt1 | contig 56439 bp, 51 predicted proteins | sample PEATcosm2014_Bin_35_FD_119750 | JGI IMG/M metagenome (GOLD analysis project Ga0181526, IMG submission 119750) | Peatland microbial communities from MTU Mesocosm Facility, Houghton, MI, USA - PEATcosm2014_Bin06_30_metaG | ecosystem: Environmental > Terrestrial > Soil > Wetlands > Peat | place... | reverse complement strand
GCTGATCGCGGCTGGGACTGGGCTGGGCGAGGGCTTCCTGGCGTGGAATGGGCGGATGCACATTCCCTACCCCTCCGAGGGCGGTCACGTGGACTATGCTCCGCGCAACGAAGACGAGATCGAGTTGCTGCGGTTTCTGCAGCACAAATACAACGGGCGCATCAGCTTTGAGCGCGTGGTCAGCGGCATGGGCATGACCAACATCTACGAATTCCTGCGCGACGTGAAGGGTGTGGAGGAGCCGGCGTGGCTGGCGGAGAAGGTCGCCTCGGTGCCCGACGCCAATGCCGTGATCACGGAGATGGGTCTGGCGGCCAAGAGCTCGCTGTGTGAGAAGACGCTGGACATGTTCGTTTCGGCTTACGGGGCTGAATCCGGAAATCTGGCGCTGAAGGTGCTGTCGGTGGGCGGGCTCTATGTGGGCGGCGGCATTGCTCCGCGCATTCTGGAAAAGCTGAAAGACGGAACGTTCATGAAGGCTTTTACCGACAAGGGCCGGCTAAGCCATCTGTTGATCAATACGCCGGTGCGGGTCATTCTGGAGAGCCGTGCAGCGCTGATGGGCGCGGCGGCGTATGCGGAGGCACGGGCTGCGGAGTTGAGCGGGGTTTCGGCGCGGGCGGCGTCGGTGAAGGGGTAGGAATTTAGATTTGGATCGAGAGGGCCGGCCTGCGGGCTGACCCTTTTCTATTGGCGCAGGACTTTGCCGACGGTGGCGATGGTGCCGTGGTAGAAGTACTGGCCGAGGCCGATGGTAAACAGCCAGCAGCCGTAGAGTGTGTGTTCAAAGCTGGACGTGAAGAGCGAGTCGGTCTCGGCGTAGCGTGCGGCGAAGAGCAGGCCGCCGGCGAAGGTGAGCGCGACGGCAATCCAATTCCTGAAGATGATGTGCAGGAAGGCGAAGGCAGCGGCGCTGGCGGCGATCATGGCCCATTTGCCGGGAAAGAGCGTAGCGTAGCGCTCGAAGAAGAAAGCGCGGTAGAGAATGCCCTGCGGATAGACGGAGAGCACCGGGTAGGCCACCATGACGAGGGCCCAGAAGACGGGGTTGCTGCGGACGAAGCTCCATTCGAGCTCGGGCGCAAAACGGTGCACGCCGAGCCAGAGCAGGACGGCGACGAGGGCAAAGATGGTCAGGATTGCAGCTGCAGGCGGAGCAAGAGCCGTGGTGTTCCAGAGGCGGGTGCGGTCGAAGCGCGGATCGCGCAGCAACTGCCAGAGCGCGTAGCCGGCGACGATCCAGAGCAAGGACAGCGCGGGAATACGCACTGGCGAGAACCGGTACGCGAGCGGCAGAGCGACGAAGATGGCCAGGAACTCGAGTAGCAGCAGACCACGGGGCATGGGCGTCTTCCAGCTTAGAAGATAAATCAGGCAGTTTTCTTATAGGCTGGAAGCAACTCCCATGGCCTTCGCTTCGAGCATCGGCAACACACGCTACCCCATTGGCAGCCTGCGCGAGCTGCTGGCTAAGGCGACTCCTTTGCGCAGCGGAGATGTGTTGGCTGGGGTGGCAGCAAAGTCGGCCGAGGAGCGGGTGGCCGCCCAGTTTGCGCTGGCCGATGCACCGTTGGCGCTATTCCTCTCTGAAGGTGTTGTGCCGTACGAAGCGGACGAAGTCACGCGGCTCATCGTCGACACGCACGACGCGGAGGCCTTTGCGCCGGTGCGGTCTTTGACTGTTGGAGAATTGCGCGACTGGCTGCTTTCGGATGAGGCTACGCCGGAACTGATCTCTGCCTTGTCGGCGGGAATCACGCCGGAGATGGCCGCGGCGGTGAGCAAGCTGATGCGCGTACAGGATCTGATTCTGGCCGCCTCGAAGATTCGCGTGGTGACGCGCTTTCGCACCACCGTCGGCCTGCCGGGAAGACTGAGCGCGCGGCTGCAGCCGAATCATCCCACCGACGATGCGATGGGCATTGCCGCATCGATTCTGGATGGACTGCTGCTGGGGTCGGGCGATGCAGTGATCGGGATCAACCCGGCAGGAGACAGCATCGATGCCACGATCAAGCTGCTCCGATTGGTTGATGCGATCAGGGAGAGATTCCATATTCCTGTGCAGAGCTGCGTGCTGGCGCACGTGACGACCCAGATGGCGGCGCTCGAAGCGGGTGCGCCCGTGGACCTGATCTTCCAGTCGATTGCAGGAACGGAAGTGGCGAATCGCAGCTTCGGCGTGAACCTGTCTCTGCTAACGGAGGCGCACGAAGCGGGCAAGAAACTGCACCGGGGCGCGGTGTGCGCCAATGGGCAGATCGGCAGGAACATGATGTACTTTGAGACGGGACAGGGATCGGCACTCTCGGCCAACGCGCACCATGATGTGGACCAGCAGACGCTGGAGGCGCGTGCCTATGCCGTGGCGCGGCACTTCGATCCCATGCTGGTGAATACTGTGGTGGGATTCATCGGGCCGGAGTACTTATACGACGGAAAGCAGATTGTGCGCGCAGGGCTGGAAGATCACTTCTGCGGCAAACTGCTGGGACTGCCGATGGGATGCGACGTCTGCTACACGAACCACGCCGAGGCCGATCAGGACGACATGGACGCGCTGCTGACGCTGCTGGGCACGGCGGGAGTGAACTACATTATGGGCGTGCCGGGTGCGGACGATGTGATGCTGAATTACCAGAGCACGAGCTTTCACGATGCGCTCTATGTGCGGAAGGTGCTGGGACTGCGACCAGCGCCGGAGTTCGAGGCGTGGCTCGCGGGTGATGAGTTCAACCGGCTGCGGCTGGAGGCGAGCCATCCGGAGAGGCTGTTGCCGGTATGACAGAGCTGGTTGCGAACTCGTGGGCAGCAAGGCTGCGGGCGCTGACGCCGGCGCGTGTGGGGCTGGGGCGCACGGGAGTGAGCCAGCAGACGCGCGATCAGCTGGAGTTTCAGCAGGCCCATGCGCTGGCGCGGGATGCGGTGCATGCGCGGCTGGAGACTGGGGCGCTGGCGGAGACCCTGCGCGAGGTTTCGGGTGGGGATGTGCTGCGTCTGCGTTCGATGGCGGCTTGTGGGGCGGCGAGTGGGGCGGTGGATCGGACAATGTATCTGCAGCGGCCCGATTTGGGAAGGCGGCTGGATGAATCGAGTCGCGCCACGTTGAGTTGTGGGCCATGCGATGTGTCGATCGTGATTGCGGATGGACTTTCCGCGCTGGCTGTGGAGCGCCATGCGGCTCCGCTGGTTCGCGAACTGTTGCCGCAGCTTGCGGGGTGGACGCTGGCACCCATCTGCCTTGTGGAGCAAGGACGGGTGGCGATCGGCGACGAGATCGGCGAAGCGCTGCAGGCTGCTCTTTCTGTCGTGCTGATCGGTGAGCGGCCTGGGCTAAGTGCGCCGGATTCGCTGGGGGCCTACATTACATGGGCACCGCGCGCAGGCAGGACCGACGCGGAGCGAAACTGCATCTCCAATATCCGCGCCGAAGGACTAAGCTATGCGCAAGCTGCGGCACAACTGCTCTTCTATCTGAAGGAAGCGCGGCGCCTGCAACTCACCGGCGTTGGGCTGAAGGAGAGGTCTCACCTGATCGAGGACGACACCACGTGCTGCGGGTGATGGGACGTTGGCTCTTTCGGGCCGCGCTCGCTTTGCTTGCGCTCGCGGCTTTGACCTACTCAGTCGACTGGATTGCGTTTCGTCTCGAGGGCTCGCCGCGATCGACAGTCACAGTGAATCGGACGCTGGTGGTTCCATTGAAGAACAACAAAACCGAGTACGACTACGTTGGAACCTTTGATGAGCCTTGTTCGGTTTCGCTCTTTCCGCAAGACGATCTGAGTCCGTGCTGGCAGCTGCGCAGAGACCCAAATCAGAACGAAAAAATCTAAAAAAGCAGCGCATGTTCATGAAGCACAGAATCGCGTGATTCGAGTCACGAGGCAAATCCAGAATCCGCCGTACTATCGAAGAGCCTTATCCCTCCTTTTTAGGACAAATCAATGTATAGCCGTCGCCGCAATGAAAACGGAAGCCTGAATACTCGCTGTCTCTATTGCTTCATCACGATCGCGTCGGATGTAGAGATCGAGAGCGAGCTTGAGCGCATCGAGGCGAGGCATATCTGTCCCGAAAATGCACTGACTCAATTGCTGGCATTGAAGCGAACAGTTCTCCTCCAGACTCCCACAAATAACAGATAGAACTTAGTTCTGGCCTTGCGGGACGGTGGGGGGCGATGCCTGCGGTGGCCGTTTTGCGCCGTTCTGAATCCTCTGGTAGAGCGTGTCATCGGCCTGTTTGTTGAGTGTGCTGGCCTTATCGAACTCCGCCTTGGCTTCGTCCGTCCGGCCCATGGTGCGGTAGAGCCTGGCAAGCCGCCAGTGTACGCTTACGTCTTCGGGCATCTTCTTCTCCGCGAGGAGGAACTCGCGTAGAGCTTCGTCATTGTGTCCGGATTCCGAAGCAATGATGCCGAGATCGAGGTGCGTAAGCCCGAGCGAAGGATCCAGTTTTTGGACACTCTGCAGCAGGGGTCGAGCGGCGTCGACTTGGTTCATCTGAATGTCGGCGTCGGCAAGATAGAGCATCGCCTGCGCGTGCCGCGGATCATTCGCAAGTTCAGCTTGAAACTCTTTGGCGGCGTCAGGATATTGTTTTTGTGTCCACAGCAGGTAGCCGAGCCCGAAGTGGGCGTTGGGGAGCTTCGGGTCCGCTTTGACCGCGGCGCGAAACATCTCCGTGGCGCCGGCATTGTTTTTCATTTCATCCATCGCCTCACCGGCAACCATGTCCGCCTCGGCAGAATCGGGATTGAGTGTCAGAATCCTGTGATAGATGTCGAGGACATATTTGAACTCGTGGGACCAGAGATAACTGTGCTCAAGCGCGAGGAGCAGTTGGAGATTGTTGGAGTCGGCATCGGCGGCTTCCTTCAAATAGGGAGCGGCCTTTCCGTAGTCGGCTAGCCCGTAGTAGGACATCCCGATGAGCACGGTGGCTCGCTGGGCATCCAGCGAATTCGGTGCTGCATTCCTGCGCAGCGCTTCGAACTCGGGAATGGCGTCTTTGAGCTCGCCGCCCTTGAAGAGAGCCAGGGCAAGGTCGAGACGAAGTCCTGGGACATTGGGATTGATCGCGAGCGCCCTGCGATAGAAGGGAACAGCTTCCTTGTAGTGTTCCTGCCGTGCCTCGAGCAGGCCGATGTGAGCCATTGGTTCGGGATTGCCGGGATGCGCCTTGAGCACCTCGCGCCACACAAACTCCGCTTCCTTCGCTTTGCCCTGCTGCTCGAGCTGAAGGGCTGTTTGACGCCGAGGGTCGGAGACAGGTCGAGTTTGCGCCGAGCCAACAAGCGAAGCGATGAGCAACGCGCCGATCGCGCTGCGAATGGCGCGCCATGCGGGTTTTCTCTTTCTGTATTCCATGGCAAGCAACTGACGCGCGATCTCCTTTTTGTGACGATCAAAACGGCAAAACGGTATCCATTGCCATTCTCGCCCGTGCCAATTGCGGCGTGCAAATGTGCCGGCAAAGAAAAAGGGCGCGACGGGAGTTGCCCGCCGCGCCCCGGTTGAGGGTGAATTTAGAAAACGAACTTTCCGCCCAGTTCGAGGTTACGCGGATCCTGCACACTAGTGATCTGCCCAAACTGGCTGGCGCCGAGTTGATTGTTGAACGCGTTGAACTCGGTGTGGTTGAAGGTGTTGAACGACTCGAAGCGAAGCTCGAAGTGCGCGCGCTCGGTGAGAGCGAACGACTTGTAGAGCGACGTCGTGAAGTTCACGCGACCAGGACCAACAATGGCGTCTTTACCCGAATTGCCGAAGCCCTGGTTCGGGCCACCCAGCCATGCCGGAATCGGTGCTGAGAACTGCGAGGTGTTGAACCATTCCTTTTGGGTCTTCGGATAGCTCACCTTGCCGCTGACATTGGGACGGTCGGTGTAACCAGAGCCGTTGCCGTTCAAGCCGACCGGATCGTAGCTGATCGACATACCGGGTCCCTGGTTATTGCCTGACGAGTTCAAGCCGCTTTCATCGATGATCGTTCCGGCCATTTCCCATCCACCCAGGATCGAATGGGTCAGACCGCTCGACTTCGCGAAGAACGGCATGTTATAGACGTAGTTCGCGCTGACGATGTTACGGCGATCGAGCGCACCGGAGCCCTTGTCATACTTCAGGTTCCATGGATCGCTGACTGTGGCCAGATCGTAGGTGGTGAGATCGATTTCGTGCGAGTAGGTGTAGTCGAGCTCACCGGAGAGGCCCCACTTGTTCTGCACACGCAGACCAGTCTGGAAGCCGTTGTAGTTGCCGTTGGTGCTGTTCTCTTCCTGGTTGATTGTGCCGTAGCCTTGATAGGTACGGAAGACGTTGCCATTCGCCAACGTGGTCGGTGTGCCGCCCGCGGGGTTCGGAGAGGCGTAGACGCCCGTCCCGCCACTTGTGCTGGCCGGGCAGGTGTCTCCAGCGTACTTGTCGCCACCATCACCCATGTTGCAGCGGATGTTCAGGTCTGAGGTGAGTGGCATGGTATTGATTTCGCGATCGATGTTCTGATGCCATGCCAGGTTGCCGACATATTGGACAACCCAGATCATCGACGGCTTCAGCTCATGCTGGATGCCGAGGCTGAACTGAGCCACCGCAGGCGCCTTGTAGGTCTGGGCAAGGTTGTTCCAGCCGCCCGAAGCATAGAACGGAGTAGCCGCCGTCTGTCCGGTGACCCAGCTGGTGCTCGGCGCGCTCACGTAGACGCTGCTTGCCGACGGGTTGAAGGCGAACGGCGGAGCCGTTGCCGCGTCGTAGATGTCGTTGCCCTGCATACGCTCGAAGAAGGTGCCGAAGCCGCCACGGAGAACGGTCTTGCCGTTTCCGAAGAGGTCTTCAGAGAAGCCGACGCGAGGCTGCAGTGTGTTGTAGTCGTTGACCACGAGGCCCTTCGGGAAGCCGTTCTGTCCCGCAAGACCCATGCCGTTGGTATAGAACGGAACACCGCTGTAATTCTGGAACCCAGGCCCGGCCGGGTTCAGAGAACCGTTCGTGTTCCACTCCGGAATTTCGCTCGATAGGTAGAGCGACGGGTCAAAGTTGGCGACCGCGTTGCTGCGCTCCCATGCGTGTGGCAGAGCGTCGTAACGGAGGCCGAGCTGCAGTGTCAGGCGCGGCGATACGTGCCAGTTGTCCAACACGTACGCGGAGGGCGTCTGGTTGACGTAGTGCCGAATTGGCGTTGCCTGGTACTGCGAGTAACTGCTCGAGATACCCAGCAGGAAGTCCATCAGACCGTCATTGGTGAGGTTTCCGAAGCCGAAATCGCCCTCGGCGTCGCCGAACAGCTGCTGGTTCTTGGTGTAGCGGTTGTAGCTGAAGCCGTACTTCATGGCGTGCTTGCCCATGGTGTACGAGATGTCGATCTTGGGCTCGTAGTCGCGGGCCGCGTTGTGCCACGGAGCCGATCCCATATCCTCAGCGGTGTAGTACGGTCCGCCGAAGCCGGTGATGCCGGGCAGGTACGGATTGCCGTTCTTGAAGAACGTGTTCACACTCCACCCGGAAGGCAGATTGGCCAACTTCGAGTCGAGGATGTTGATCACGTTGCCGTCGTAGTTGATGCTGCCTTCAACGAGCAGATTCGGATTGATGGTTCCGCTCAGCTTGATGGCGGCCGAATCCGACGGGTTCGACAGCGTGCTGGTGACGGTGTTGTAGCTCGCCCACAACCAGCCCAATTCTGGCTGCGCGTAGCCCTGGGTCACTTTGTCTTCCATGTAGTGACCAAGGAGCGTCCACTTGTCGCTGAACTTGTGGTCGATGCGGACGACCGTGTCAACCACATCGATCGGATTGGACACGTTGGTGGTGTTGTGATCCTGAGACGAATTGGCCGCCGGCAGGATCCCCGAGTTCAGGTAGATCACCGCGTTCGGATCGAACAGGTTGGCGGGAATCACCGGCATTGGACCGCCTGCCGTCAGGCCGTCCGCAGCGAGTTTGGCACTGAATGCAGGGTCGCCGACTTTCGGAGCGATCAGCGTGGTGCTCGATGCGAACGCGGGCGCCACATAGGTGAGGTTCGTGCCCGCAACGGGTTTATCCGCAGGGTCGATGGTGGGTTCTACGTTTGTGCCGGCGCCGGTGAGAATCTTGCGCCACTCTTCATTCCAGAAGAAGAAGCTCTTCTGCTTGTTCTCGTTGTAGACGTGAGGAATGAAGATCGGTCCGCCGAAGTTACCACCAAAGATGTTGTAGTGGGTGCTGGTTCTGGCGGTAATCGGGCTGGAAAGCTTGTTGAAGTAGTTGTTCGCGTCGTAATCGGTGTTGCGGTTGAACTCGTACGCCTCGCCGTGGAACTTCTGCGTACCGCTCTTGAGCGAAAGGCTCATGGTGGCGCCCGAAGAGATACCGTAGTCCGGCGGATAGTTCGAGGTCATCATCGTGAACTCAGCGATGGCATCCTGCGAAGGCATGATGTCCATGCCGCCGGCACCGCCGCGGTCATCGGCCTCACCACCGTCGATGAGCCAGATATTGTGGCTCTGACGAAGGCCGTTCACGCTGATGGTGAAGTTCGCCGCAACCGAAGTCGGCGTGTTGGAGTCAGGCAGAGCCGAGCTGACGCCCATGCCCAATGCTGCAAGAGCCGCAAAGTTGCGGTTCTCGGTAGCGATCTGGCTGATCTGCTCGGAGCTGATCAGTGTGCTGACCACGTTGGAGTCGGCCTGCACCGCGAGAGCATCTGCCTCGACGGTGACCGTCTGCGTTTCCGCACCGACCGTGAGCTTCACATCGGCACGAGCTGTGGACGAAACGTTTACCACGATGCCGTTTTGCGCGTAGCCCTGGAAGCCCTTGGCGGTGACCTTCATGTTGTAGTTGGCGGGGTTGAGACCGGAGATGTCGTACAAGCCAGTGGCACCACTGGTTGTCGACTTGCTGGATCCGGTTGCGGGATCAGTGAGTGTGATCTTCGCATCCGGGACCACAGCCCCAGTCTGATCGGTGACGATGCCCGTCAGTTCGGAGTTGGCCTGCGCGAGTGCTGCCACGCCGGCGACCACGAACAATAAGGGCAACAGGAATAACCTGTACGACCTGTGTCTCATGTAGCCTCCCTTTTCAAGAGTTGCTGCTTGTTTCACTGCTTCATCGAAATGGATAAAGCTGGAATAAATCGATTCGCTTTGTGGAACAGCCAACCATTTAGCTCGTTCCACTTGGCACTAGTCAAGAGAAAAATCCCTTTACTAGCGATCATTCCTCGCATCAGCCACTTCGCCCCGTCTTCTTTTGGCGATGCCCGGGTCTTCTCGGTTGTCATCGCTGGCACATTTCTTCCGTGCCGCGGGGTCACGTTTTTCATTGCGTAACTACCGAAGCGCTCCTCGCACCCTCCGGCGTACTCTACGATCCCTAACGGTTCTCAACATGCTCCAAAACGGCCCGGAGCCGGTCTCGAATCTGGCGGCTTAATCCGTAGTTTGGAAGAGCAGATTCCCAGAAATACATGATTTGGAATCTTCTCGCTCAAACGTTTAAGCTGAATGCGCAGACCCTCGCATTCTTTGGGCCGTCGCACATTAAAAGCCCAAAGAAGAACGGTTGTCAAGGCTGCGATTGTCATTTCTGCAGGGGCCGACGGCCGTGAATTCAGGCAGTTTTGTATCTCATTGCAGGGCTGGAGCCTACGGGTCTTGACCGAGCGGATGCTCGCGGGGCCCGAAGATGGATCCAGGCCGCTACTGAAGCGTTTTTCCAACAGCCCGAGGCAGGGGAGCTCCCTAGTGCATTCTGGCCAGGTCGCGCAGATTGCGGGCAGCCGCTTCGAGGAAAGTTTCAATGCTGACGCCGTCGGGAGGCTCCAGCCCCGACTTGGCCCGAATCGCCTCGGCGATACGCTCTGCCAAAGCCCGGCGGGTGCCCAGAGGCAGGTCGAGGCGGCGCGCGAAGAAGCTCTCGAGGACCTGAAGGTCTGAGGGGGTCAGTTTGGCGATCCCCGAAGCGTCCAAGGGGACCGAGCGGTGCGGTTCAACGGCGGGGATTCTCTGCGCAAAGACTGGCGCCGTCAATGTCCGCGTGCCTGAGGTCCATCCCGTGGACGAAGACCTGTCTGCGGGGGCCCCGGCATCCGCCCACAGGGGCGTTTCCTGCTCGCGATCGCGCACCACGATGGTGCCTGCGGCCAAATCGCCCAGCCGTTGATGCTGCCTGGTCGCGAACACGGCGATCACGCCGACCGCGTAGAAGAAGGGAATCTGATCGACATAACGGATGAAGTTGCGGGCCATCGATTCGAAGATCCCGATGGCACGACCGGATCGCTGGATCACACGAATCCGTGCGACACGCTTGCCCGGTGTGCGCCCGTGCCAGAAAGCCTCGAACAAAGTGAAGTAGCCCCAGTTGAGAGCGAAGAGAGAGATCGTGGAGATCGCGACAGCCCACTGGTAGGAGAGGCCGTTGAAAGCCTGCAGTGCAGGCTGGAAGGCCCACGCGACCAGACTGAGTACGAGGAGTCCCGCACCCCAAATCAGCGTATCGATGAGCACCGCGATGAAGCGGCTGCCGATGCCTGCGAGCGGCATCTCGATCGCCACCAGCTCCGGAGTGTCGATGTTAAGCTGATCTGAATTCTCGTCCATGGCCCACATTCTCTCAAACCAGTGGATCGCGAAGCGGAGACCGCATTGGGATCGGCTCGCTGCGCTGCTGGCGCAATCGGATCAGAATGGGCTGGGGCAGTTGTCGCGCGGTGAACTGCAGGAGCTGGCGCTTCTCTATCGGCAGGTCGCAGGCGATCTTTCCGTGCTGCGGCAGGACACCACGGCGCGCACCTATGCCGAGCACGTGAATCATCTGCTGGCGCGCGCACACCACATCGTTTATTCGGGACGCAAGACAAACTTCGCGACGCTTTTTCGTTTTCTGCGCGATGAGTATCCCGCGATCGTGCAGCGGAACCTGCGCTTCATTCTGGCCTCGTCGCTGGTTACGGTGGCATGGGGCGTTCTGGGAGCAGCGATCACGAATGCGCGACCGGAGTTCATGCGGCACTATGTGGGGCCGCAGATGATTGCCACTATGGAGCGGCACGAGATGTGGACGAAGTCGGTGGTGACCGTAGCGCCGATGGCGTCGAGCGCGATCATGACCAACAATCTAACGGTTAGCTTCGTGACCTTCGCGAGCGGAATCACCTTCGGACTGGGAACGTTCTTCTATCTCTATGTCAACGGCATGATGCTCGGCGTGATTGCCGCGGCCTGCCATCAATATGGAATGTCGATAGCGCTGTGGAGCTTTATTGCACCGCACGGCTCGCTCGAACTGCCGGCGATCCTGATCGCAGGCGGTGCGGGCTTTCGCCTCGGCTATGCCATGCTCTTCCCTGGCTCCCTGCGCTGGAGAGATTCGGTGGCGCAGGGCGGCATTGAAGCAACGCGACTGGTCTCGGGCGTGATCCCGATGCTGATCGTTGCGGGCACGCTGGAAGGATTTTTCTCCCCCTCGCACGCGCCGGCAGCGCTGAAGTTCACCGTGGGAGGACTGCTGTTTGTGCTGCTGTTGTCGTGGCTCTTCCGGCCGGTGAAGCCCGCGCCGGCTGTTTGATTGACGGCGATGCCATTGTCCTGGTTGCTTCGTCCGGAGATGGTCGCTGCTGCAATCCTGCTTCTTCTTCCTCTGCTGTTCGCGGGATGTGTGCCGGAGCGATTCCGCGCGCTCGGTCCATCGCTGCCCCGCGTGGGCCGCTATGCGGTGGCCGCACTTCTGTGTGCGCCGTACGCGCTGGGCGCTCATGTTTTCGGGATCTTTCGTTGGGAATGGCTGGTTCTGTATGCGCTGCTGCCGGTGGCAGTCGCCGCGATCCTGGATTGGGCGCGTGTTGCCGATGAGGAAGGTCGCGGGACCTGGCAGGACTTCTTCGTCCTCATCGTGCTCGGGCTGGCCGTCGATCTGCGCTGGCTGGAGCCGGCGTGGCCGCACGGTCTCGCCGCGTTCGGCAAGATGCTGCTGCTCGATGCGGGCCTCTATGGGTTTCTCTCTGTGCGCCAATCGGATGACGTCGGCTTTGATCTGCGTTTGAACCTGAATGATGTCGGCATCGGGCTGCGGGAGTTTCTCTTCTACGCGCCAATCGCGATTCTGCTGGGGCTGGCGCTCGGGTTTCTACACTTTCATAGGGGATGGCCTGAAGCATGGCGTGCCGTCGGCTCCTTCGTCTTCACGTTTCTGTGCATCGCGATTCCTGAAGAGCTGTTTTTTCGGGGATGGCTACAGAATTTATTGGAGCGGCGCATGGGCCGCACGGCCGCACTTATTCTTACCTCGATCGTCTTCGGCCTCGCCCACTGGAACAAGCGCACGGAGAACTTCAACTGGCGCTACGTGCTGCTGGCGGCGATTGCCGGTGTGTTCTATGGGCGCGCGTGGCGTGCTCAGCGGCGCGTGGGGGCTTCTGCGCTGACCCACGCCACCGTCGATACTCTGTGGTCGCTCTGGTTTCGCTGAATACGGCGGGGCGCATGGTACCGGAGATAGCCGAGACCGACGCGCATGTTGTGCAGCGTCGTTGCCGGAATCGTGATCGCGATCGAAATGCCGAAGATCGCGTGCGCCATGGCCAGCGTCCACAGATTGCGCGATTGGAGAAAGATGAGGCACGCGGCGAGGCCCCACACGAGCGTGAGTACCGTAAGAATCGGATTGGGAAGATGCGCGGCTGCGAAGATGATGGCTGCTGTAACCGGCGCCAGAGTCGCACGGGGCAAGACGCGGAGAAGACGGGCCAGAAAATAGCCTTGCAGAAGGAACTGCTGCGCCAGCGACCAGACGGTATAACCGCCGAAGGCGAACACCCACTGCGCGAGTCCACTGGGGCGATGCAGCGTGTGCATGCTGCTTGCCAACTCTATCGAACCCGCGGCAAGCGCCAGAGCCACGCCCACCACCCAGGACGAACGCCAGAATCCGGACACACTGCAGCCGAAAGCCTTCCACCCTGGGAACGAAAAAACGATAGAGAGGACAAACCAGGCGAGAGCAGCCCAGTAGAGCCAGCGCTGCAGGGGGCGCGGCGTCCAGATGACAGCAAGGATCAGTGTGTAGCCGATCGAGAGTTCACAGAGGTCCCAGAGTGCGCGGCGTTTCGGTGCAGGACCGACAGCGGCCGAACCGGGAACAAGGGATTCTTCGACTGCGCTCATCTTTGTGAACCGTTCGATCGCATCGCGTTCATTCATCAGTAGACGCGAACGCCAGAGCGACGTGATCTACACCTTCAGGAAAATCTTCTTCCGGTACAGAATCCAGGGGAGCAGGAAGCAGATCATTGTAAACGACACCGAGTAAGCAAATGCAGCCCAATGGGGATCGGGAATGTGCGCGAAGGTTTGCTCGAAGATGATGCGATTGAGGTCGACACGCCTGCCCGAGCCATCGGCGATCTTGACGCTGTCAAGAACACCCGGCAGCAATTCGCTGAACATGTAGGCCGCGATAGCATTCGATCCGAAGACGAGCCAAACCCAGGTCCAGCCTTTGCGCCACCCCTGCTGTTCGATGGCCCAGAAGCAGAACGTCAACAGCAAAAGTGAGTAGCCGCCGGCAACCAGCACAAACGAGCTGGTCCACATGTTCTTGTTCAGCGGAAATTCGAGCGACCAGAGATAGCCGACCGCGAGACTCGCCGCGGAAGCGCCGACAAGACCCAGCGCTTTCGCCGGGACGCTCTTTTGCGTGCGCAGCCAAAGACCGGCAAGCACACCCATCAATGCTGTACCAATCGCAGGCAGATCGCTGAGGAGACCTTCGGGATCGCGCACGTTGTGATCGGGCGCGTAGAGATAGAGGTGATATGGGAAGAGGTGGCGGTCGATCCATGAGACGAGGTTCTGGGCCATGTCCATGAAGGGCACATCATGGCCAGGCGTGCCCACACCGGGGATGGGAACCCAGCGCAGCAGGACCCAGTAGCCGACAAGCGCGGCGACGAGGGCGACCACTTTCGACCTAGCACGATTGTCCCAGAGATAGAAGAGGCCAACCACGAGGTAGCAGACACCGATGCGCTGCAGTACCCCGTAGAAGCGCATGTGCGGCAGCTCGAAGAACGGGAAGCTGTTGACGATGATGCCCAGCAAGATGAGAATCAGTGCCCGCTGCAGAGTGTGCCGGGCCAGTTGCGCAGGAGCCGCGCCGCGGGCCAGGCGCGCATCGAAGGCGAAGACGACCGAGACGCCCACGATGAAAACGAATGTGGGAAAGACGAGGTCAGTCGGCGTGAGACCGTTCCAGGCAGCGTGGTTCATGAAGTGCCATGAACCGGGGCCGCCGTTGTTGTTCACCATGATCATGAACGCGATCGTGATGCCGCGGGCGACGTCAAGCGAGAGCAGCCGCTTCACAGGCGACGGGGAAGGTGCAGTGAGTGTGGCGCCGGCAGGCGCGGGCGTTGCAGTGGAATGAGCCATGGCGATTCATCACCCATGGAAGGGTGAGATTCACCTTACGCTACGCGCTTGGGGGGGCCTGCGCCAAGTGCTGAGATTCAACTCGCATTTTTGGGGCGGAAAGAGGCCCGGCTTTCGGCCCCGACCCTGTAGTGTGTGTCCCAGAAGTTCTAGACGGAATCCAGAATGTTGAAAGAGCAAATTCTTCGGCTCACCACCCCCGAACTCTGCCCCAGGAAGGACGTTCGGGGCCCCGTTCGCTCAGAATGACACCTTTACTTATGTTGTGTATTTCAGAGACAGCACACTAGCGAGCACTAATCCGATCTGCACATGCAGAGGACGCAATCGCAGGGCAGAAAGCCCGTGGGCATTCCGTGTCGATGCTGCTACACTCCCCCTTTCGGGCAATTTGAATGAATGCAGATGCAGCGCCCTGGAGGAAGCTTCATGGCCGAGTTTGAGCCTTTTGTTGCGCCCGCCGAAAACCGGCCGGAGTTCACCGTCCGCGCCCTTCTGCTGGGATCGTTCTTCGGAATCATTTTTGGCGCGGTCACCGTCTACGTTGGTTTGCGTGCCGGCCTGACGGTCGCGGCATCGATCCCCATCGCCGTGCTCTCGATCAGCATTTTGCGGGCTTTCGGTCGTGCTTCGATCCTCGAAAACAACATCGTGCAGACGACCGGCAACGCCGGCCAGTCGATCGCTTCGGGCGTCATCTTCACGTTGCCTGCGCTGGTCTTTTTAGGGTTCGATCTCGAGTACTCGCGCATCTTCATGCTCGCCCTGATCGGAGGCTGGCTGGGCGTGCTGTTCATGATCCCACTGCGCCGGCAACTGATCGTGCAGGAGCATGGAGCTCTTCCCTATCCCGAAGGCACCGCGTGCGCCGACGTGCTGATTGCCGGAGAACGCGGCGGATCGCTGGCGAGCCGCGTTTTTCTCGGACTTGGACTCGGCGGCCTCTATACGTTCTTCCAGAACAAGAATCTGCTTGCCGCGTGGCCCGGCAATCCCGAGTACCGGCCCGACTTCGGACCGAGTCATGTTATGAAAGGCGCTTCGATCAATGCCGACGCCACGTCGGAGTATCTCGGCGTGGGCTACATCATCGGTTCGCGGGTGGCGGGAGTGATCTTTGCGGGCGGCGTGTTTTCGTGGCTCGTCGTGATGCCGCTGATCTACTTCTTCGGCAAAGAACTGGGACATCCGGTCTATCCTGGCCAGATTCCCATCGAGCAGATGGGACCCGGAGATCTCTGGGCTACCTACATCAAGCCGATGGGAGCGGGAGCCGTGGCCGCGGCAGGATTGATCACCTTGCTCAAGACCCTTCCTACAATTTTCAGCGCGCTGTCTGCTGGCTTGAAGACAATGCGGCCGGGAGCAGCTGCGGCGCAAGCGAAACCGATTCGGACAGAGGATGACTTGTCCATGCGCGTTGTCCTGATCGGATCGCTTCTCATCGTTGCCTGCATGTTTCTGTTTCTCGAATTCAAGCCGGTGCCCGGTGCGTTTGTGGGATGGGTAGCGAACCTCGCGGCTGCGCTGCTGGTCGCGGTCTTCGGTTTTCTCTTCGTGACGGTGAGCTCGCGCATCGTCGGCCTGGTGGGCTCATCCGCCAGCCCGGTGTCCGGCATGACGATCGCAACTCTGATGGCGACGGCTGCGGTGTTCCTCGTCCAGGGCTGGACGGCGCCGGCGTTCGGCGCGCTGGCCATCACGATCGGCGGCGTTGTGTGCATTGCGGCCTCGAATTCCGGTGACACCTCGCAGGACCTTAAGACCGGCTACATCATCGGCGCCACGCCGCGCCACCAGCAGGTCGCGCTGATGATCGGGGTCGTCGTCTCCACGGTAGTGATTGGGTGGACGCTGAACCTGATGAATACCGGCCTGCAGGAGTTCAGAGCTCTCCCGCAAGCGTGGGATCTCCATGCAACTCATCCCGGTGTCGCAATTCAGAACGATGCGAAACACCTGCCGGAACAGATTCGGGTGATGGACGCGAACAAGAACTCCGCCGTCCACCAGAAGTCCGAGTATGTTGTGCTTAACGCCATCGGCTCATCCGAGCTGCAGGACGGCAAGTATCTCTACTCGCCCGCAACCGGCCGCATCGAGGTGCAGTGGATCCAGGGCATCGGCAGCGCCGCAGCGCCTGCTCCACAAGCCAAGTTGATGGCCACGGTCATCAACGGAATCCTGAGCCGCAAGCTCCCGTGGGGGCTGGTGCTGGTGGGCGTATCGCTGGTGGTGGCGATCGAGTTGCTCGGGATCCGCTCACTGACGTTTGCCGTGGGCGCCTATCTGCCGATTGGCACCACGCTGCCCATCTTCGTCGGAGGCGTCGTTCGCTGGTTCGTCGATCAAGCGGCGAAGCGGGCCGGCGAGGGAGAAGACGAGGGCGATATCTCTTCGGGTTCTTTGTTCGCCTCCGGTCTGATCGCTGCCGGAGGAATCACTGGGCTGATCGGAGTGGCGCTGAAGGCGGTCGAAGCAACCTATTTCGAAAACCGCGACCTGCTCAACTTCCCCCGCACGTTCCTCGATAACGCATGGGTGTCGGTGCTGGCGTTTGCGCTGCTTGCGTACGCGCTCTACTATTTCGCGAGGAAGCCGCTGAAGAAGTAGCGACAACGACGAAAGGCGATGTGTGTATTACCTACCCGCTTACGCGGATTCCATATCTTTGGCGACCAGTAAGTATTATCTAAACAGTATAAGCATGGAGTCAACTCGTTAAGGCATTTCTCAGCCAGTTAGCAGATTCAGCATTAGTTGATTCCAGCGTTAGTTAAGTAAGCAGTATACCTCTTCGGCTTCCCAGTAGCACTCGCGAGTTGGATTTACGGTTTCGTGCTATATTTCAACTCCATCGTAGCGCCCGCCGCTTTCACCAAAGCAGAAAGAAGGAGAGTTATGTCCGATACGCCGGCACCCCTGCCCTCGACTGAAACCACGGGGTCCTTCGAGGAGATAACATCGAGAATGGACACGATGAAGGGCGAGATAGATGGACTTCAGATCGGGCTCACTAGCCAAAAGAAACCTTGGTACAGGGATCTTTCAACGCTGATCTCGTTTCTGGCGCTTCTATTCTCATTTGGCACCACCTTCGTCTCCTATCGCAGAAGGAAGTGCAAGATGTGGAGGCAGCCCGTCAGGAACTGCGCGGCTTACTGCAGAGATTGAGTGCGATTCCGCGTGACGAATTGGTCTACCAGCAGAAATACGCTAACGTGCCGCGGATACTCATGGGCCTCAGCCAATTGGATAGCCAAGAAAACGCCATCCTCGTGAGGCAGGCGGCCGAGATTGCGAAGAGCCTTCCCAAGGCCAAGGTTTCTGCGACCGAGTACTATGCGATAGCCGTTGCGCGGCAGAGCGCGTATGACCTACAAGGCGCCAAAGAGTTCCTGAAATTGGCGACGGATAACGCAACGAATTTTGCCGATGAAATTGCCTCGCTCAGAATGAGCGCAAATCTCGATTTCTTAACTGGGGAACCAAACGCAGACCGTGGAGTCTACGGCCAGGCCTTGGACATTTTCGCGAAGTATCCTGTCTGCAATAATGATCAATTCGCAAAAGGTAACACCAACGCAATCACAGAGTTAATGTGGAGTAACTCAGAGGCAGCAATAGACCAGTTGCAGCTTGCTCTTCAACATGTGGACAACGCTCAGAAACTGGCGGAAGCTCCGCCACAGAGCCTTGGAGCGGATGCATTAAAGCAGCAAGCATCGAACCAGAGGCAGCTGCTTACGAGAACGGGCCCTTCTGGAAGCCCAACGCCTCTGCCAAATCCGAGCAACTTGGACCCTTGAGATGATTCTGGGTTTTCAGCTTTGACACGCTCGCCAGCGTTAGCGCACCAGGTGCGAGAGTTGCCAGACTCCGTAGATCATGAGCGCTGCGACTGCTTCGATCGCGAGGGCGAAGCGGAGTCCGCGAACGCAGCCGGGCGCATCTTCGCGGAAGTCCTTTTCCTGCAGATGAGCTTCCGGAAAGTACAGCACGGAAGCATCGCGGAGCGGCACAAACCGAAGCTCAAAAGTCGGCACCGGATAGACTGCGGCGGTGTCAGGAGAATGAAGTGCTCTGCTACCCATTGGGAATGGTCCCCTCTTCTGTCTGTGGTCGAAATTGTTCTTCCAACCCAGGCCCAATCTTGCTCGAATGCCTGGATTGTGCTGCCAGCGAGGGGAGAATGTAGTGATTTATATCACACGCGGCGAAAAGGCTTTCAAACGATTTCCAGTTTAGGACACGTTCCCAGAGCGGAAAACTCAGTCATGCAGATCGACCGAGGCAGTTCTTTGAGCCTAACTGACACTTAATCAAACTCTTAAAAGAGACTAACCCTAGTCGCTTCGCGGCAAAGGGACAACCTCTTGGTTCGGCGCGGCGGCACTCCGCTTGCGAAAAACCGCCTTCAGCTCGCTTCGCCAATGCTCGGTGAGCGCCACCAACTCCCATTCGATCTCCGGGGAGAGATAGCGCAGCACCGGTTCGTTTGCTGGGTGAATCCGGAGCGCCGGAGCAGCGAGGATCAGGCGAGATGCGAGGTGAGAGACTTCGGCTTCGGCAAAGTAGCCGGAGCGTTCGAATGCTGACAACGGGCGCGCGTTGCCGGCAGCCGAGCCCCGATCGTGATTCAACGCACGCACGCGAATCCAATAGTCCAGAGCCTGCAGGGGCAGGTGCAGGTCTTCGTCGGCTTTGAGCTCGATGACATTGAGGCGTCCGCCGCGATCGAGCGCAAGCAAGTCGAGCAGGCCGCGGTCGCTGGCAGAGAGAGCAGGCACCTGACTATAGATGGGATCGCTGCGCAGGCCCGGCCACAAATCGACGATCCTGCCGCGCACGCGGGATTCGAGCCATCGCTCTGGTTGCAGACGAAAGAGTGCGTCCGTGTGGGCGCCATCTGGACGACGGCTCTGGAATAGACGAGCAAAGAGCTCGCGGCAGATCGCTTCGTTTTCCGGTGTGAGCGGCGTTTCATTGGCGCCGGCGCCAAAGGATGTTTCGTTCTCGCGGGCGAAGGACGCGGACGACGCTCCGTGACGCACGCAGGCGAATTCGAGACCGTGCAAGAGAAGACACACTTCACTCGCAGAGCGCGCACTGATTTCGACGCGGCGGCGGCCGGCTTCGGGAACAAGGCTCAACAGCCGGTCGACTCCCGCCTGGCACCGCTCAATGGCTGCAAGGGGGCGAAAACGCGTGCACGAGGTGCGATTCGAGATTGCCGGTGTCGCGGCAGTCGACAGGCGTGAGTTCCTCGCTCCGCAGATCGAGGGTGAAGAGCTGAAAGTCCGAGGAGGCATGGTTCAGCCAGGCCATTCGCTCTGCCGTCGTCCGGCAGGCTCCGGGCGGCACGATGACCTTCAGTCCACCAAAGTTGCGCCGGCCGTCGCCGTGCTGGCGGCAGTAGTCGAGCCACAGAATGCCCAGCGTGAGGACGCCGTCGATCATGGCCGCCGACTCCGTGTCGCCCACACCGATCACCGCATCGGCAGCTGTACCGCGCAACAGGCGTCCGCGCACATAGGCTGGACCGAAACTGTGCTCGAGGTCCATTGCCGAGCGAAAGCCGTCCACCTTCGATCCGATGAAGTTACGTGTTAGCACCCGTTCGAGCAAACGCTGGTAGGTCCGCCGCGACGGATCGCGTGCGGACGGGGTGCGCCGATCGTTGGAGGGAACAATCTCGAGCATCTGCGGCTTGGCCGCTCCCATGCGACGGGTCGTCAGCCGCAAGGATTGCGCGCGCTCCTTGACCTCAACCACAGTACGGATCAGGTTGCGTTCGTCGCTCCAAAGCTGCAGAAGGCAGCGGCCGTGCAATTCTCCGATCGAGTAACGGGCGCGTCGCATGTCGAAGAGCAAGTGGCCGTCTTCAAGGAGTGCCGCGGCAGGATGTTCGGCTAGGTAAGCATGCAGGCTTTCCACAAGCTTGTCGGCTGAAATCGTTTCTGAGGGGCCCAGGCGTGCCATGATCAGCGCGGCCTTTACGAGCCTTGCCGCGCACGCAGAGCTGTGATGTGCGCCGTATGGTGGCGTGAATGCCAGTCGTAGAGAGCCAGTGTTGTGGCGAGATTCTGACGGCCGCGTTCGGGATGTTGAAGCTCCCGGCGGTAGTCAGCGTCGGTCATTGCTTCGAGCAACGCGACCCAGCGGGCGTGAAGCGCACCGATCAGATCCAGCGACGGCTCAATCGGCTGTTTGCTGTCGGCCAGTTCCGCCCAGGCGGCTTCGTCGTAGGGCTTGATGGTTGGACAATCTTCGGTCAGCGCGAGCTTGAAGCGCACATACGAGTTCATGTGGCTATCCGCGATGTGATGCACGAGCTGACGCACTGTCCATCCGCCTTCGCGATAGGGCGCATCGAGCTGGCTGTCGTCGAGATCTTTGACGGCATCGCGAAGGCGGCTGGGCAATTGCCGCAGGGTATTGATCTCCGCCGCACGCACGCCCGGAAGAGGAGTCGGGGGCGGGTTGAAGCGTCCGATCGGATAGCGAAGAGAATCGAGATCGGTCATAGCGCGAATCTCTCAGACAAGGATAGAGCGGCGGTGCGGGGATTCAGGTGCGCGGCTGCTTGCGGAGGACTAGACCTTCGCGTGGTGCCCTCGATGCATCTTGTGCTTCGGGTGTTTTAAATAAGGATTCACTGGATGGATGGCCTTAGGATGGTTGACCTTAGGGTGAGAGGCGAAGGCTGGAACCGAGAACAACGCCAATAGAAAGCCCAGGAGGACAAACTTTTTCATGGCCCGAATGTAGCACGAGTCTCGAGGCCTGCGGTAGCCACTCCATCACACGGGTTTCGCAAAGAGTAACGTGGGGCGTTCAGGCACAAAAACGCCAAAGGCGAGTGTGCTCGAATGCACCTCGCCTCGGGGCCGGAAACTCGCCGGCTAAAGGAGATCAGGCGGCGTGGTGATGGTGGTGGTGATGATGGCGATGCCGGTGCGCAGCGAACGCGGGACTGGCAGCCACCAACAGCAAAAGGGAAGCAAGTATCCACTTCTTCATGGCAAGAATTTAGCATGTGCCCGCCTGGATATTGCTCGATTTTGGCCGAGGCGCACCAGCAAACCAACGTGCGCGGCGCCGGACCGGCCGCATGCCAAAAAAGCGTAAACTGAAGGAACGATGACGAATTCCCCCGCTTCCACTGCGACCAGCCACCGACGTTACTTTTTTGAGAAATTTGGCATCACCGAACGGCTGCTGGAGCGCTGCCTGGGTGAGGCGCTCGCCGCCGGAGGCGACTATGCCGATCTTTATTTCGAGGCCGTAACATCCACCGCTCTGGGCGTGGATGAGCAGATCGTGAAATCGGCCAGCCAGGGCACGAGCGCCGGCTGCGGCGTGCGCGTTCTTTCCGGCGAGCGTACCGGCTACGCCTACACCGACAATTTGAGCCCGGATCGGCTGCTGCATGCGGCGCGAACTGCGGCGCTGATCGCCTCGGGGCCGTCGAAGCAGACCGTGCAGGGATTCACCGACACGCCGGTCGGCGATCTTTATCCCGTGCCTTTGGGGGGGTTCAACCTCGACCTCGCCGCGCGCCTTGAGCTAATTCTGCGCGCCGATCGCGCCGCGCGGGCCTTCGATCCGCGCATCGTGCAGGTTCGCGCCAGCTACAGCGAAGAACTGCGGCGGATTCTGGTGGCGGCCTCCGACGGCGCTTTTGCCAGCGACACGCAGCCTCTGTGCCGGTTGAACGTGTTTGTCATCGCGAAGGATGAAGCGATCTCAACCAAGGGCTCGGCGGGCGCGGGTGGACGCGGCGGACTGGAGATTTTCCGCGAGACCAAGAGCCCGGAGCACCTGGCCCAGGAAGCCGCACGTGGCGCGATTCTGCAGTTAGGCGCTGTTCCGGCGCCGGCGGGTGAGATGCAGGTGGTGCTTGGGCCGGGATGGCCGGGCATCCTGCTGCATGAGGCCGTCGGTCACGGCCTCGAAGCCGATTTCAATCGCAAAGGCACGTCGGCATTTACCGGATTGATTGGCAGGCCGGTGGCGAGTTCGAAGGTCACGGTAGTGGACAACGGAACGATGGAAGGGCGGCGCGGTTCGCTGAATGTCGACGACGAGGGCTCGGCGACGCAGGAGACGGTGCTGATCGAAAACGGCGTGCTACGCGGCTATCTCACCGATAAGTTGTCCGCGCGCCTGACGGGTGCGGCGAATACCGGTTCGGGCCGGCGCGAGAGCTATCAGAGCATCCCCATGCCGCGCATGACCAACACCTACATGCTCGCCGGTGACGATGCGCCCGAGGACATTCTGCGCTCGGTGAAGAGGGGCTTGTATGCGGTGAACTTCGGCGGCGGCCAGGTCGATATCACCAATGGCAAATTCGTGTTCTCAGCGTCCGAGGCCTACCTGATCGAAGACGGCAAGATCACCGCGCCGGTGAAAGACGCAACGTTGATCGGCAATGGGCCGGAGGCGCTGAAGTACGTGTCGATGGTAGGCAACGACCTGAAGCTCGACGAGGGCATCGGCACCTGCGGCAAGGATGGGCAGAGCGTGCCGGTCGGCGTGGGCATGCCGACCATTAAGCTCGACCGGATGACGGTGGGCGGGACGGGGCGGTAGTCATGGCAGACACAGTTCTTCCCGCAGAGTTCACTACCGTAGATCTGGAATCTCTTGCGGCCGACATTGTCGCGCAAGCCGTGAAGGCTGGTGCGAGTGACGCCGAAGCCGTGGCGCGCGAAGGCGACGAATTTAGCGTGAGCGTGCGCATGGGACAGGTGGAGACGTTGAAAGAGTCAGGGTCGCGGGCGCTCGGGCTGCGCGTGTTCAATGGCAAAAAGTCGGCATCGGCCAGCACCAGCGATCTGACGCCAGACGGCATTCGCCAACTGGTCGAAGGCGCGATGGAGCTGGTCAAGGTCACGGAAGAAGACCTCCTGAACGGTCTGCCGGAGCGTGAGGAGTTCGGCGCGATCAAGGATGACCAGAAGCTCTACTTCGACGACGTCTATTCCCTGCCCGGGCCGGAGCGCATCGAGTGGGCGCGGAGATGCGAAGCTGCCGCGATGGCGGCCGATGCCCGCATTACAAACTCGGATGGCGGCGACTTTAACGCGGCCACCGGACGCAAAGTGCTGGCCAACTCGCGCGGATTCCTGGGAAGCTACAAGACGAGCTATGCCGGCGTCTCGGCAGCGCCGATCGCGGTGGACGCCAACGGCGCGAAGCAGCGCGATGGCTGGTGGTCGAGCGCACGGAGTTTCGCACTGCTCGAAAGCCCTGAATCGGTAGGGGCGGAAGCAGCGCGGCGCACGGTACGGCGCCTGGGCGCGCGGCGGGTGCCGACGCAGCAGGTTCCGATCGTGTTTGCTCCCGAAGTGGCCCGGTCGCTGATTGGGTCGGTCTTTGAGGCGGCATCGGGCGACGCGATCTGGCGGAGCGCTTCATTCTTGGCCGGCAAGCTGGGCGAGACGATTGCCGGACCGAATTTGAGGATTATTGACGACAACGTTATGATGCTGCCGTCGGGGGTGGGCGGATTCGGGACGTCGCCATTCGACGGGGAAGGCCTGCCGTCCCGCCGCACGGTCATCGTCGAGAACGGCGTGCTGCAGACCTATCTGCTGAACACCTATACGGCTCGCAAGCTGGGCATGAAATCGACGCACAATGCGTCAAGAGGATTAGCGGGGACGCCGGGGGTCGGCTGCGGCAACTTGTTTCTCGAACCTGGCACACTGACGCCGGAGGAGATCATCGGCGACATCAAAGCCGGGCTCTACGTCACGAGCCTGATGGGCTTCGGGACAAACATCGTCACGGGCGACTACTCGCGCGGCGCGACGGGGTTATGGATCGAGAACGGCGAATTGACGCATGCCGTGGAAGAGATCACGATTGCCGGGAATCTGCGCGAGATGCTCAAGAACGTGACCGCCATCGGCAGCGATCTGGTGTTCCGTGGAGCGGTCGCGTCGCCGACGATTCGCATCGACGGCATGACCATCGCGGGAGCGTAGTATGCAGGCGATGCAATCCATCGCCTTCGACCCGGCCGACGCGAGGGCCGCACTGGTTCAGTTGCCGCAACGACCGGCGGTCTATGCGCTGCATGGCGCGGACGACAAGGACGAGCCGTACATCGGGCGCACGCCGAATCTGCGCGGCCGGCTCGAGCGGCTGCTGCAGCCTTCGGCGAAGCATCCGCGGCGATTGCAGCTTGCCGGACGCGTGCGGCGCATTGCGTATCGACTTACGGGCTCCGATTTCCAATCGCTTCTGCTTCAATTTGAATTGCTGCATGAGGTCTATGGCGCAAAGGCATTAGAGCGGATGCATCTGCGCGCCCCGGCGTTCATTCGCTACCTTGGCGGCAATCCCTACCCGCGCATCACGGTGACCAATAAGCCGAGCCAGCGCGAAGCCGACTGGGCCTACGGGCCGTTTGCCTCGCGTGCCGCGGCGGAGCGCTTTTCGGAAGAGGCCCTGAAGCTGTTCCTGCTCAGGCGCTGCACGGACGATCTGGCTCCCGATCCGAGCCACCCGGGCTGCGTCTACTCGGAGATGAAGATGTGCCTTGCGCCCTGCTACAAGGGGTGCACCGACGAGCGTTACGCCGAGGAGTCAGCCGCAGTCGAGAGCTTTCTGGCAACGCGTGGCGAGAGCAAGCTGGTTGTGCTACGCGGCGAACGGGAAGCGGCTTCGGCGGATCTTGAGTTCGAGAAGGCTGCGGCTTTGCACACCCAAGTGCAGAAGGTGGAGGGGGTTCGCGCACTCGCGCCGGAGCTAGTGCAGCCGATGAGCAAATTGCGCGCCCTGGTGCTTCAAGCCTCGGCGCCACCTGCGGTGGGGCCATCCGCGCCTGCGGCGCCAGCGGCCGAAGTGGCAGTCTTCCTGTATCAACAGGGCCGGATTCGTGGGCCGGTTATGTTTTCGATGCTGGGCATGAGAATCCAAAACGAGCACTCAGGGTCGAGTTCGCTGTTTGCTCAGCCGATGGCGCTGGTAGCGATACCAGAAAACCCAGGGAATGGAGAACAGGGAATAGGGAATAGCGAAGGTGCTTCGGAAGTCGCGTCAACGAACGAAGGTGCGCCGGCGAAACCAGCCCGCGGCGTACTCGAAGCGCGTTTGGAGGAAGTACTGCGCAAGCTGGAGGGTCCGCCCCACGCAGTGGCGCCGAACGCTGTGGTTCGCCAAGGGCACCTCGCGCTGTTGAAGCGTTGGTACTATCGGCCGGAGGTGAAACGCGTCGGCGAGGTTTTCTTTCCCGATGCGGAAGACCGCTGGCCAACGAAAGCTATCATGCGCGGCGTGGGACGCGTAGCTGCTACAACGCTCGGCAGCACAGCAAAAAGCGTCGAACCGGTGAGACAATAGCGGCGAATTTCGATCGTATGCCGACCAAAGAAGGTATTCGGGAAAGCATCCGGGACATGCTCGAGCCCGGCAGGCGGCTCGACGTGGGGCGCGTATGGCAAGTCGTGGAGTTGGTCGACGGCCAGCCCCGCAAGCTTGCGCAACTCATCGAGTGCGTCTGGGACGAGAATGTCGCCATGGCCAACCGCGCTGCCGATGCGTTGGAGCGAGTGACCCGCGACCGGCCCACCCAGGCACAGAAATGGAAGGACTCTCTTCTGGGGCTGATGGCCGAAGCTAAGGAGAAAAAGCTGCGCTGGAACCTGGCACTGGTGGTGCCTCGGCTCAAACTCACCCCGCCGGAGTGTCGCCGGGCTGCGGAAGCGATGCGCTCGTATCTCGACGATCCGAGCTCGATCGTAAAGACCGCGGCTTTGCATGGGCTGGCCGACCTGACGCGTCAAGATCGGGCGCTCCTGCCCGATGTGCTCGACTTGCTGCGTGTAGCTGGACGCTCCGGCACGCCGGCGATGCGCGCCCGCAGCCGGATTCTTCTGGAGAAGCTGGAGAGACCCGCCGGGGACAAGAAAACGGGCACCTCGCTGCACATGTTCACTTGAGCGGCGCTTGTGCCAGCTTGTTTCGGCCCGATGAAACCTCCTCTTATCTCCCCGAATCAGACAAATGCGGTTGATACACTGGCCCAGCAGGGGAGACGACAGTGCACAAGGTCGAGTTGCTTCCATCCATTCTTTCGGCTGACTTTGCGCGGCTGGCCGAGGAGGTCGCCGCAGCCGAGCGCGGGGGCGGCACGACCATCCACGTCGACGTGATGGACGGGCACTTTGTCCCCAACATCACCCTGGGCCCGCCGGTGGTGAAGAGCCTGCGCAAGGCGACCAAGCTGCCTCTGGACTGCCACTTGATGATCGAGAATCCGGACGAGTTCGTTCCGGCCTTTGCCGAGGCGGGCGCCAACTGGGTCAGTGTGCACTACGAGGCGTGCCGGCACCTGCACCGCTCGATCATGCACATTGCCGATCACGGCATGAAGCCGGGGGTAGTGCTGAATCCGGCCACACGCGTCGATCTGCTCATCGATATTCTGCCGATGGTGCATCACGTGCTGATCATGAGCGTCAATCCGGGCTTTGGGGGGCAAGAATTCATCCCGTTTTCGCTCGATAAGATCCGGCGGCTGGTGGAATTGCGCCAGGAACTGGGCCTTGCATTTAAAATCGAAGTCGACGGCGGGGTGGCTCACGACACGGTGGCTCAAGTCGTCCAAGCTGGTGCGGAGCTGCTGGTTGCCGGAAATGCTGTCTTTGGGGCCGGCGCACCGGAACGAGACGCGCGCGCGCTGTTGCAAGCAGCCCGGAAAGCGGCAGGAGAATAAGGTCCCCCGTACAAAGATATGGCAGGGGACATGGCAGGGCGAACGGCTTGACGTACGGTTGTGAGCTCAAGGTTGAGGTGGTATGAATCGTTTTTCCCGGATGTTTGCAGTCACTGCGTTGGCAGTTCTTGTTCTGACGGCGGTAACAGCCGAAGCGAGAGAGAAGAAGCCGAAGCACAAGAAGAACGAAGACCTGAGCGCCAATCCGCTGGCCAGCGTCAACTCAAAGCAGCCCGATAAGGTGCTCTTCGACAAGGCGATGACATCGATGAAGAAGGGCCGCTACGACGTGGCCCGACTGACTCTGCAGACCCTGTTGAACACCTATCCCGACTCCGAGTACCGGATGCGCGCCAAGCTGGCTGTAGGCGATACCTGGTTCAAGGAAGGCGGCGCCGCAGGCCTTACCCAGGCCGAGGCTGAGTACAAGGACTTCATTACCTTCTTCCCCAATGCGCCGGAAGCGGCAGAGGCGCAGATGAAGGTGGGCGACATCTATTACCAGCAGATGGAGAAGCCGGATCGCGACTTCGCGAACACCGAGCACGCCGAGGAAGAGTACCGGAACATGATCAACCAGTTTCCGGACTCCTCCTTGATTCCGCGCGCCAAGCAGAAGCTGCGCGATGTGCAGGAGGTGCTGGCGGAGCGCGAAGCGGAGATCGGTCTCTACTACGATAGCCGGGAAAACTTTAATGCGGCGATCGCACGCCTGAAGACAGTGGTGGATACCTATCCCCTCTACTCCAAGAGCGACCAGGCATTGCTGGGGATTGGCGATGCGTATGAAGGCATGGCTCGCCGTCTGCAAGCTGCGCCGGGGCTGCCTGGAGCCGTGAAAGAGCGTATGCGCGCCATGTATATGGATCGCGCTGCGGCAGCCTACGCCAAGGTCATTACGCGCTATCCGATGGCGCCGCACGTCGAGGATGCCCGCGACCGCCTGGTGGCCATGAACCGTCCCGTTCCTGAGCCCGCCGCGGCATCCGTCGCCGAAAGCGATGCCGAAGAGCGCAGCCGCCAGCCTCTGCGGTTCACTGACAAGACGTTCGACATTATTCGCCACGGTCCCTCTGTGGTGGAGGCCGTGCACGTCGGCGATCCCAGCCTTGACGATCCGAAGCGAACCTACGCACCGGATGTAACCAAGGAAGACATAGCGATGTACACCGCTGCGGCCAGCGCCGGGCACCCGACGACGGCGACTGCACCTGTGACGGCGACAGGCGTGAACGAACCGCCCCGCACCGATGTGCCCTCTGCCGCTCCGGTAATGACGGCGCCCGAAGGCGGGACCAGCGTGGGCGTGTCTGTTGTCAATGCGCCAGCGGGTGAAGCAGCAGCAGCCGATCCGAATGCTCTGGTCAAACCGGTGGGGTCGGTGAATACCGTACTGCCGGCAGCTGAAGCGCCAGCCGCTGCGCCCGACCAGGTAAACGACATCAAGCCAGGCGCGGCACCGCAAACGCCGACAACCGCAAACGGCAAGGAGAAGAAGGGACCGAAGACGGATTTGGGCGATGAGTCTTCGAGCAAGAAGAAAAAGAAGAAGGGTCTCGCGAAGCTGAATCCGTTCTAAGTCGGGATCCGAGGACGATTTGAAATGCCGCGCCAATCCGGTGCGGCATTTCCTTTTGGGAGCCGAAGCGAACTCGTTGTGTACGCATGGAGCGGGTCGGAGATGTACGCGCCGCCTCTGCTAAAGTTGAGAGTAGTCCCCTCGTTTGAATCGCTTGGCTGTATCTGCATGTTTGGGGGCTCATCGATAACCCCCATGCCTCACGATCTGCCGAAAGCTTACGATCCCACCGCCATTGAAGATCACTGGGCCGAGTATTGGGTGAAGGAGAACCTCTTCGCCCAGCCGACTTCGACTGCCGGTTCCGGTAGGGAGAGGGAAGGCCTGGACGGCCGGTCCGGCGGCCAACCCTTTGTGATTTTGTTGCCGCCGCCTAATGTGACCGGCAATCTTCACATGGGCCATATGTTCGAGCACACGGAGAGCGACATCCTGATGCGCTGGCACCGGATGCGCGGGGACCGAGTGCTCTGGATTCCAGGAACCGATCACGCCGGCATCGCCACGCAGATGCTGGTGGAGCGCCAGGTAGCGAATGAGGGCACCACGCGCCAGCAGATGGGCCGCGAGGCGTTTGTGGAGCGCGTCTGGAGGTGGCGCGAGCACTACGGCGGCACCATTCTCAGCCAGATGAAGCGGCTCGGTGCGTCGGTCGATTGGCAACGCGAGTACTTCACCATGGACGAGCGGCTCTCGGTCGCGGTGCGCGAGGCCTTCGTCAAGCTGTACGAGCAGGGGTTGATCTATCGCGGCGCGTACATCGTGAACTGGTGCCCGCGCTGTCAGACCGCCATCAGCGACCTCGAAGTGGTCTACGACGAGCACAAGGGCCACCTGTGGGAGATCAAGTATCCCGTGCTCGGCCCGGATGGAAACGATTCCGGCGAGTTCCTGACCATTTCAACAACGCGTCCAGAGACGATGCTGGGCGATGTCGCCGTAGCGATTCATCCCGAAGACGAACGCTACACGCATTTGCACGGGAAGAAGCTGCGTTTGCCGTTGATGGACCGCGAGATTCCGATCATCTTGGATGATTGGGTGAGCCGCGAGTTTGGCACCGGTGCCGTGAAGGTGACGCCAGCGCACGATCCCAACGATTTTGCGCTGGGCCAGCGGCACAATCTGCCTTCGATCAACGTGATGGACGATACCGCCCACATCAATAGCGAAGGCGGGCCTTATGAGGGCTTGGACCGCTTTGCTGCGCGGAAAAGGATTGTTTCCGATCTTGAGGAGCAGGGCTTGTTAGCCGGCATCAAGGACCACGTGCACAACGTGGGCCACTGCGACCGCTGCAAGACGGTGGTCGAGCCGCGGCTGTCGCTGCAGTGGTTCATCGCCGTCAACAAGAAGGTTGAAGGCTGTGGTGCTTCGATGGCGGAACTGGCCATCGCCGCGGTTAAAGATGGCCACATCAAGTTCACGCCGGAGATGTATCAGAAGACTTACCTCAACTGGATGGAGAACATCCACGACTGGTGCATCTCGCGCCAGCTCTGGTGGGGCCATCGCGTTCCGGCGTGGCATTGCGGCGTTTGCCGCAAGATGACCGTGGCGCGTGTCGATCCGAGCAAGTGCGCGCATTGCGGGTCGGAGGAGATCACCCAGTCGACGGATGTTCTGGATACATGGTTCTCGTCGGGCCTGCTGCCGGTGTCGGTCTTTGGCTGGCCGAACATTACGCCCGAGAACCGCGCCGATTTTGACGCCTTTTATCCCACCAGCCTGCTCGTGACCGGCTTCGACATCCTGTTCTTCTGGGTGGCGCGCATGATCATGATGGGCTGCTGGTTCGCCGGCGATGTGCCTTTACCAGATGGGTCGAAGCGTGAACTGAAGGACTCGGTGCCGTTTCGCGAGGTTTATATTCACGCGCTGGTGCGCGACGCCAACCGCGAGAAGATGTCGAAGACCAAAGGCAACGTCATCGACCCGATCGAGATCGTGAAGCAGTTCGGGACGGATGCGGTGCGCTTCACGCTGGCCTCGATGGCTTCGCCGGGTACTGATATCGCGTTCAACGTGGCGCGCACCGAGGGGTATCGTGCGTTTGCGAACAAGATCTGGAATGCGGCGCGATTCATCTTCATGAATGTGGATAGGGCGGCAGAGATTGGCATCACCGTCGACCGATCCAAGCTCGGGGTCATGCCGACAGTGACTCCAAATGCGCCGTTGGAAGCCCGCTGGATCGTGGCCGAACTGAATGCAACCGCCGAGAAGGTTAATCAGGCTCTCGCAAACTACCGCTTCGACGATGCAGCCAACGTGATCTACCAGTTTTTCTGGGGCAGTTTCTGCGACTGGTATCTGGAGATCGTGAAGCTGCGGCTGGATTTTTCTGAGTCGGCCGACAAGGCAAAGACTGGCACGGCGCTCAACACGTTGGTGCAGGTGTTCGAGGTGGCGCTGCGTCTTCTCTCGCCGTTCATGCCGTTCCTGACGGAGGAGCTATGGCACGCGGTGTACGATGGCAACCCTCCGGCGAAGTCGGTAGCGCTGACGAGGTACCCGACGACAAGTGCTTCGCAGCCACAACAAGGCGTGGCCTCAGATATGGAGGTGCTGCAGAACGTCGTTACGGACATTCGTATCCTCCGCAAGGAAAACGGCGTTGATGAGCGGGCGACCACGTCAATCATTGTCGATATGGTCGGAGGCGCGCAAGGAATTCTCAATGCAAACCTCCTAATTATCCAGAGGCTCGCCAAGGTGAGCGCGATCGAATATGTAAACAAAATCCCGGCGGATATGCCAAGGCGATCAAGGCCAGATGGAGACGTCGCAATTGTCTACAAGAAGCGAATTGATGCCCCTGCCGACCGCGAGAAGAAGCTAAAAGACTTCGCAAAGCAGCAGCAGATCGTCGCGAACTCCGAAGCCAAATTGAACAATCCCGGCTTCACTTCCAAGGCTCCGGCCCATATCGTCGAAGGCCTCAAAGAGCAGTTGAACGAGGCAAGGAAATTGCTCGACAAGCTGCGCCGCGATCTCGACGGGCTGGGCGGCTAAAGAAAAACATGCCCTGCGTCTGCCCAAACTGCGCTCAACAGGCCGAGGTCCTCGGTCTCACCCAGCGTGGCTTGTCGAAAGCGGCGATCCGCAAAGCCTACAAGACCGAGGCCAAGCGCTGGCACCCCGATCGGTTCGAGAAGGATCCGGCGCAGCGGGTTGAAGCCGAAGAACACTTCAAACTGATCCAGGTTGCCTATCAATCGCTCTCGGCACACTGCGAGAATCCAGAGCAGCTCCCGCTGGAAGACCTGCCTCCGAGCGCGGTCGCGGGTGTCTATGGCGAAAGTGCCGAGTCCGGCGAGGCGGAGCCCAAAGACCAAACCCCGTCGCTCTTCTTCGGCAACCTGCCCGGCTGCTACAGCGCGCCCCACTTCAATGCCGCCGCCAATCGCGTCATTCTGGCCGTGCGCATGGAGCCGAGCGAAAGGCCTCTGGCCTTCATCGACCTCTCGCATGGTCTGCGCCAAGACGGGAATCCAACTCAATACGTACTCTTGACCAGCTACCGGATCATCCTGCGCAACGCTCTCAACATCGTCGCCTTTCTGTGGTTCTCGGACCTGGGTGAGATCGGCTTTATCGACCGCCTGACGCACGGCAAACACCGCCTGTGGCAAAGTGCCGTCGAGAAATTGGGCTTGCAACCCAAGTACTCACTGGTCATCCACCGCCACGACGGATCACTCTTTCATGCTATTGAGGGTGAAGCGGATGACAGGGTAAAGAAGGTCATTTATAACTTTCTTCGGCAAATTCAATCGCAACAACGGGCATAAATGGACTGGAAGAGCAGCCGCATCGACGCATTGCTGGAGCAGGCCCTGCTGGAAGACAAGGCCGCCCAGGATGCCACCACCAACGTGACGATCGATCCCAACCTGCGCGCCTCGGCGTCGATTCTCGCCCGGCAGGAGATGGTGGTCGCTGGCCTGGGAGCGATTCCCCGCCTGCTCGAGATCTTCGCGCGCCTCGATCACCATCCCGAAACCCACACACGCTTCGAAGTCGTCAGCCACCCGGAGATCTTTGACGGAGTGCGTGCACGTTCCGGTCAGGTGCTGGCGGTCATTCGCCACAATGCCCGCGTGCTGCTGAGTTGCGAACGCGTCATCCTGAACCTGATGCAGCACCTCAGCGGAATCGCCACGCTGACGCGCACCTATGTCGACGCGATTCAGGGCACGAAGGCCCGTGTGCTCGACACGCGCAAGACCGTGCCAGGCATGCGCGCGCTTGAGAAGTACGCCGTGCTGTGCGGCGGCGGCACCAATCATCGGCTCGATCTGGCTTCGGGCATTCTGATCAAGAACAATCACATCTCGCTGGGCGGCGGCCTACGCACCGCGCTTGGGCATGCCCTGGAGCGACGCCAGAAGGGCCAGCGCGTGCAGATCGAAGTGCGCACCGTGCAGGAGCTGACAGACGCCCTCGAATGCGGCGCCGAGGCCATTCTGCTCGACAACATGTCGCCCGGCCATGTGAAAGAGTGCGTCGAACGCATTCGCCAGGAAAAGCGTTGGATTCCCATCGAGACCTCCGGCGGCATCGTGCTCGAAAACATACGCGCCTACGCAGAGACGGGTGTCGACTTCATCAGCGTGGGTGCGTTGACGCACTCGGCCAAGGCGGCCGACATCTCCATGACCATCGTTGCGGAACCGAGCTGATCGTGTATGACATGGCGGCTCTGGAAGCTGCGCTCCAAGGCACAATCTACGCAGGCAAGCTCTACTTTTCGCCGGTCACGGGATCGACGAACTCGGATGCGATGGCAGCAGCGCGCGCTGGAGCGCCGCACGGTTCGGTCTACTTCGCGGACGAACAGCTGGCAGGTCGTGGACGCGGCGATCATCGATGGGAGTCGGCTGCCGGACAAGGATTGTATGTCAGCATCCTGCTCAGGCCTTCCGGCGTTTCGTCGCGATTTCTCCACCTGTTTCCGCTTGCGGCGGGACTGGCCGCGGCGAATGCTGTCTTCCTCTCCTCTCGCCTCAAGGTCAACCTGCGTTGGCCCAACGACTTGCTCATCGGCGAACGCAAAGCGGGCGGCATTCTTGTGGAATCGAAGACCGAGGATGACATGCTCGGCTTCGCTGTCGTCGGTATTGGGATCAACGTTCACCAGCGGAGATTCGAAGCCGATCTGGCAACACCCGCGACCTCGCTGGACATGGAGTCGAGCCGTACGGTGAGCCGCCAGTCGTTGCTGATCGCCCTGCTAAAATCGCTGCAGAATGAGACGTGCTGTCTGCACAACCCGGCGGTGAGTGGGGTGATTCCTGCGCGGGTGGCGCAGAACTCGACATGGCTGTGGAACCGGCAGGTCGAGGTGCATGGGCCCCAGGCTTGCGCGGGTGTAACGGCTGGCCTGGACGAACATGGTTTCCTGCGCGTCAAGACGGCGAGCGGGGTTGTAACCGTGCAGACGGGCGGCATTCGCGCCGCGAAGACAGACTGAAGACGATGCTGCTTGCTCTCGATGTGGGCAATACCAATACGGTGCTCGGGCTCTACGAGCTTGACGTGGATCCTCCCAAACTCGCCGCCCATTGGCGCGTCACTACGCATCGCACGCAGACAGTCGACGAGTACGGCGTGTTTTTTGTGAACCTGTTTGAAATGCACGGCATGTCGCCGAATCAGGTTACGCACATCATCATCTCATCGGTTGTGCCGCCGGTCGAATCGACCCTTCGCCAGGTGTGCGAGAGCTACTTTCATTTGGAACCGCTCTTCGTCGAGCCGGGGATAAAGACCGGCATGCCGATGCTGATCGACAACCCTACGGAACTCGGCGCGGACCGGATTGCTGATTGCGTTGCAGCATTTGCGAAGTACGGTGGCCCATGCATCGTCGTCGACTTCGGCACTGCCACCAAGTTTGAAGTCATCTCCGAACGTGGCGAATACATGGGAGGAGCGATTGCGCCGGGACTTGGTCTGAGCGCCGATGCGTTGTTCTCGCGTGCGGCGCGCCTGAGCCGTGTTGACATCAAGAAGCCTGCGAAGGTGATCGCGACGAATACCGTGGGTCATCTGCAGAGCGGCCTCTATTACGGCTACATTGGGCTGGTAGACGGCGTGCTCGAGCGCATCTTTGAGGAGCTGGGCCACAAGCCGCGGGTGATTGCCACGGGCGGCCTGGCGCGCATGGTTGCGGCGGACTCGCGTTACATCGCGGAGATCGACGACATGCTCACGCTCGATGGCCTGCGGATTCTCTTCGAGCGCAACCGAACCGCACGCCCGCGTAGCCGCACCCATTGAGGTGCGCCGTGCACAACTACTTCAACTACTTTACGGAAATCGAGGAGCGCTTTCAGCAGCGGCGTGGATCGTTGCTGCTGCTTTCGACGCTCGATTGGGCATTGATTGAGACTTGGCAGGAAGCCGGTGTGCCTTTGGAAGCGGTGCTCCGCGGGATCGACTCCGCGTTCGACAAGTACGAATCGCGGCAGAAGCAGGGGCGCATGCGCCGCATCAACGGGCTGGCATGGTGCGCGCAGGCGGTGATGGTCGCAGCGGAAGAGCTGCGCGAAGCATCCGCTGGAGCGACGCCTGCCGGCTCGGCTGCGGAGCCGCGCGATTCGGGCTTCGAACATGAACGCGTAGCCGCACACCTGAAGGCTGCAGCAACTGCGCTCGATGCCGCGACCCTTGCGCGAGAGGCTTGCTTGGCAACGGCTGCACGCCTGCGTGAATTGGCCAATGAGGTTCGGGCATCCCACTCGAACGATGCAAGCCATGACCTGGAGGCGCTGGAACGTACGCTAACCGTGCTTGAAGAGAAGCTGTTTGCCGCCCTCACAGCCGCTGCACCGGAAGAACTGTTAGTTAGTCTGAAGGAACACGCCGCAAGCGAACTGGCGCCGTATCGCAGCCGCATGGGCGTGGTTCAACTGCGGCAGGTGGAACACCAGTTCGTGACCAAGCAACTACTGGTGCACTACGGTCTGCCGCGGTTGAGCCTGTTCTATATGAGCCAGCAGTGACCGAGCCGAAGACACAGCTTGTAAAAATTGAGAAGCCGGTCTACGGCGGAGCGTCTCTCGCGCGCATCGAGGGCAAGGCTGTTTTTGTGCCGCTCACCTTGCCGGGCGAGCAGGTACGCATTCGCATCGTGCAGGAGAAGCGCCGTTATGCGACTGCCGAAGCCGAAGAGATCTTGTCGCCGGCTGCGGAACGAATCACGCCTGCTTGCAAACATTTTGGAGCCTGCGGCGGATGCAGCTACCAGCATGCGAATTACGATGCCCAGCTCAAGTTCAAGCTGACTATTCTGCGTGAGACGCTGGAGCGGGCCGGCGTTCCCTTGCCGGTCGAGATTGACGTCCTATCGAGCGAGCCTTGGCACTATCGCAATCGCATTCGCCTGGCCTTCGATGCCGCGGGCAATCCTGGCTATCGCGGACGCCGATCGCACGCGGTTGTTGCGATCGAAGAATGCCCCATCGCCGCGCCGATCCTGATTAAGGCGGCATTGGCGTTCCGCGAAGCGCTTCATGCAACGGCGATGCCGGCAATGCGGCCCACTGAGCTGAGCCTGTTCTGCAATGCGGACGAAAGCGCCGTGCTGGCGAGCCTCTTCATCGCTCGTCCGGCCAAAGTACGCTTCGACGATCTTGCGCACGCGTGGCATGTGAGGGTGCCGGAGCTCATTGGAGCGGAGCTTCAGGTCGAGGACCGGGATCGAAAGCCAGCTCGCACTCTTGCTCGCTGGGGCGCAAACTCCCTCGCCTACCGCGCCGCAGGGTTGGACTATCGCGTCGACCAAGGCAGCTTCTTTCAGGTGAATCGATGGCTGGTGGATGCCCTGGTGGAACGAGTTTCGGCTGACCGCCGCGGCAAGCTCGCATGGGATCTGTTTGCGGGTGTCGGCCTTTTTGCCCGCAAACTCGCGGAGAGCTTCGGACGGGTCGTTGCCGTGGAGTCGGCTCCAGCATCGATCGCGGCGCTGCGCGAGAACCTGAAAGGCAGGCCCGGCGAGGTGATCCAAGCGGAGACGCTGTCGTTCCTGCGCAGGCAAAAGAGCGAGCGGCCCGACTTGATCGTCCTCGACCCGCCGCGCACAGGGCTCGGGGCCGAGACGACGGCGGAGCTGACACGCATCGGAGCACCTGCGATCGTCGACGTCTCCTGCGATCCGGCGACACTGGCTCGCGATCTCCGCGTGCTCACCGGAGCAAGCTATGTGATCGAATCCCTTGCGCTCGTCGACCTGTTTCCGCAAACATTCCACTTGGAGACTGTCGTGAAGCTGCGACCCGCCTGACCTTGTTCCGGCTCGACGCGCCACGATTCTCCTGGCTTCATGCGGGTTCAACAATCTACCTCCGGGCCCCTTCTCTCCAGGTCTGCTTCACTCGGACTGAGCCTCTCTCCGACCGTGATTCCCTTATTCCACGCCGCATGGCTCTTCGCGCTGGGCATTGCTCTATCGCACACCACGTGGTTGCGGCCAAGCATCGTCCTGGTTGCGCTTGCACCGGTGGCCTTGCTGTGCATCCTCGCGGCGTTCTGTGCACAGCCGATCAGGTGGCTTTCTTTGGCGGCTCTCTGGTGCCTGCTGGGTGTGTGGTGCGCAGAGATGGAGCCACTACCGGGACCGTCGAGAGATATCCTGACGCTTTCCGATGGCCTGCTGCGTACAGTCGATGGCACGGTGTTGGATGCCGCTCCGCTACGAACGGAACAGGTGGACAACCTGGGCGAGGCGGGAAACGAAAGTCCTTCGCAGCGCATCGATCTCCAAGTCGCGAACATTGAAGTCGTCAACGATATCGAAGATCGGCAAGTGCCAGCCGGCGGCGCCTGCGATTGACGGTCCGCTGGCCCGAGCAGATGCAGCCTCCGAACAATGCTTTCCATTGCGGCGAACGCATTCGTGCGGTCGTGCGCTTGTTTCCGCCCAAGGAGTATCGCGACCCCGGTGCGTGGAGCCGGAAGGATTATCTGGCCGAGCAGGGCGCGACCGCTTCCGTCGACAAAGCCCGCATGGAGCGCCTGGGAGCAGCTCCGACTTCATCGCTGCATTGCCGCATCGCCACGATGCAGCGCGCATGGAGCGCAAGGCTGCTTGCGCTTCCCGCTGCTATGGGCCGGCTGCCATGCAGTGTCAGGCCATCGCGGCTGTTCCGCGTCACGCGCAGAATCGCCGCCTCGTAGGTTGAATTCGCGCGGCTCAAAATCTCCGTCATTTGCTGGTAGTGCGGATTGAGGCGACCCGCCAAACCAGTCGACGAATTGGCAGAGGGCCACGAGGCGAAGAACGGCACGGTGATCTGCGGTGTCTTGATCGGGCCAGTAGTATTGCCATCGACAACCGCGTAGGTGATGGTCTTTGGATTGGTGGCCGGATCGATATTCGCGTCCTCGGTAACAGGCAACCTGCGCCCGAGGCTGGTCACGGCGCTAGCCTCCACATGACGCGGCCGGGCGGGGTTTCCTCGACGGAGGCGACGGCCTGCTGTGCCTCTCCGTTGTGAAAGCCCGGCCCGAACTCGATTGCCCCCGGCTTGACAACGGTGCCGGGTTCGCCTCCCACGAATGCGTTTCAAAACGGGAAATACACCGTCCAGCAGATTGATACACTGAAGAGACGTGCTGCTCGCGCGCAATCGCCCGTAAGGGCCCGGTTTGTTTCTTCCCACCATGTTCATTGACGAAGCCAAAATCAAGGTAAAGGCCGGCGACGGCGGCAACGGCTGCATGGCCTTCCGACGGGAGAAGTTCGTTCCCCGCGGCGGCCCCTCGGGTGGCGACGGCGGGCGCGGCGGCGACGTCATTATGGAGGCATCGCAGCGGCACAACACACTCATCCACTTCCGCTACAACCCCGAGCACAAGGCGCAGCGCGGCGAGCATGGCATGGGCTCGAACTGCACGGGGCAGGACGGCTCATCGATCGTGCTGCAGGTGCCTGTGGGCACGGCGCTCTATGACCAGCAGACCGGCGAGCTGGTCCACGACTTCCAGATTCCCGATGAGCGCCTCATCGTCGCCAAAGGGGGACGCGGCGGACGCGGCAACCAGCACTTTGCCACCAGCACCCACCAGGCTCCGCGCGAGCACGAGCTGGGACGAGCCGGCGAAGAGCGCCAGTATCGGCTTGAATTGAAGCTGCTGGCCGACGTAGGGCTGGTCGGCTATCCCAACGCGGGCAAATCGACACTGATCGCGCGCGTCTCGGCGGCCAAGCCCAAGATTGCGGACTATCCATTCACAACACTGGAGCCGAACCTCGGCGTGGTCAGTGTGGGTGAAGAGCCCGATCGGCAATCGTTCGTGGTCGCCGATGTGCCGGGCCTGATTGAAGGCGCGCACCTGGGTCAGGGACTTGGGACGCAGTTTCTGCGCCACATTGAGCGCACCAAACTGCTCACTCATCTTGTCGATGTGTCCGACGGCTCCGGCCGGCCCGATCCGGTCGAGGACTTCAAGGTGATCAACAACGAGCTGGCCAGCTTCGGCAATGGGCTAGTCGATAAGCCGATGATGGTCGTCGCGACCAAGATCGATGCGGCGAATCCAGAGAAGTTGAAGAAGCTCTCTGCCCACGCGAAACGAAGGAAACTCGAGTTCCACGCCATCTCCGCGGTGACGGGCGAGGGCATCGAGGAGTTGAAGTGGGCGCTGGCGAAGCGGCTGCGGCCTGCGTGAGCTTGCCGGAGTTCGACTTTCTTACTTCGATTGAAACAACCTCGGAGCGAAATCTTTCAGATCGCGGCGCCATGTCTGCCACTCGTGCGACGTGCCGGGCGACTCGTAAGAGATGTGCTGGATATGAGCTTCACTCAGCGAATCATGCAGGCGGACCAGTCCGGCGTGCATCATGGCTGGCTCTTCGGTTCCCACGCCAATCCAGAGCAGGTGAACTCGCTTCGCAAACGCGTCCGGATCGGCGAGCGCTCCGTGGAACGCGGTCTTCGGGTCCAGCTTCTCGTTGCCCAGGACAAGCGGTCAGGCCGCGCCGCTGAACCCGCCGATGTACGAGAACAGATCGAGACGATCGAAGGTGACCTGGAAGGTCTGCATGCCGCCCATCGACAAACCGGCCATGGCGCGATGGTCGCGATCGGCAACGGTTCTGAAGTTTGTATCGATGAACGGAATGAGAGCCTGCGTCATGTCGTCTTCGAATGCCTGCGCCATCTCCTGCATCGCGCGCATCATTTCCGGCGAACCGAAGGGCTTTCCGGTCAGGTCCGGAGGAGGAACGCCCGCGCGGCGGGCATAGCCGTTCGCCATCACGACGATCATGGGCTTTGAACTTCGACTAGCGACCAGGTTGTCGAGGATGAAATTGGCGTGACCCTGTTTGATCCATCCCGTCTCGTCTCCGCCGCCGTGCTGCAGGTAGAGGACGGGGTAGCGCACCTTGGTCTGCGTGTCATAGTCGGGCGGCGTCTAGACGAGGGCATGACGGAACGTCCCTGTGACGGCTGAGTGATACCAGACCTCGCGCACCTGACCGTGAGGAACATCCTGAGCCAAATAGTAGGTCGAGCCCGCCTCGGGGATCTCGATCATACTGGCGTCGCGGCTGCCGCCGTAATACGCGTGACTGCTGGGATCGCTGACCTCGGCGCCATCGATGATCAATGTGTAATAGTGCATTCCGGGAACGAGAGGCGGAGTTGTCACCGTCCAGTACCCATCGGGCTGCTTCTCAAGATCGAGCTTGGGTCCGCTCCAGAAGTTGAGCTTTACCGTGGTCGCATCCGGCGCTTTCACGCGGAACTGCGCCCTCAAGGCGCTGTCGATCCGCGGATAAGGAGCATCCAGAACATTGGTCGTGGCGGGCTTGAAGTCGCCTGATTCCTGCGCCCAACACACACTCGCCGCCAGCAGCACTGCGATCCCAACCAGCTTCATGATTCCTCTCCTTCCTTGTAAGCGTTTACGCATTTTCTCGAAACTGTTTGGCTTACGAGGCAATTCTTCAGGCAGGAGCATCCTACTCGATTTCTATTGTTGAAATAAGGCGATTTATTGGCTTGCCGATTTTTCTGTATTCTTTGTATAGTGGGTGTTCGTGCAGAGGATGCCCGAAAATCATGCGAAATACTGCGGCTGTTTCTACGCTCCTGGTAAGCGCTTTCTTCAGTGGACAGGTTTGGGCCCAGGTACAGACCGAGGTCCCGGCTGTCATCCCCAGCGCAAAGCCGGTCACCGTGGAGCACATCAAGATTCACGGCACGGCGCTCGAAGGCAATCTGGAAGGAGACGCTGTCGATCGCGACGTGTTTGTGTTTTTGCCGCCGAGCTACCAGAAGCAGAAGCATCGCCGCTATCCCGTTGTCTACGCGCTGCACGGCTACTCTATCGGCGCCGAGCAGTGGACGCACGAGATTCACGTACCACAGACGATAGAAGGCGCATTCGCACAGGGCGCTCAGGAGATGATCGTCGTCCTGCCGGATTCGAAGACGGTGCACAACGGCTCCATGTATTCGAGCTCCGTAACGACCGGCGATTTCGAGAAGTTCATCTCTCGCGACGTCGTCTCGTACATCGACGCGCACTACCGGACGATTCCAGATCGGAGAAGCCGCGGCCTTGTCGGCCACTCGATGGGCGGCTACGGCGCGACGCGCATCGGAATGAAGCACTCCGATGTGTTCGGGAGCCTCTACATCATGAGCCCCTGCTGCCTGGCTCCTCGACCGGCTGGACCTCCGAACCCGGAACTCGAGAAGACTCTTGAGGCGGTGAAGACACCGGAGGACTCCGCCAAGCTCCAGTTCTTCGCCCGGGCCCAACTGGCCACCGCAGCGGCCTGGTCGCCTGATCCCAAAAATCCTCCGCTCTATCTCGATCTGCCGACGAAGGACGGCGTGCCCCAACCCGATGTGCTGGCACGATGGACGGCGAATGCGCCGCTGGCGTTTATCGATCAGTACATCGACAACCTGCGCGAATATCGAGCCATCGCGATCGATGTGGGCGATCAGGACGGACTCCGCGTCGACACCGCCAAGCTGCACGACATCCTCGACAAATACGGGATCGCCAACAGCTTTGAGCAGTATCTCGGGACGCACACCAGCGCCGTTGCCGACCGCTTTCAGAATCACGTGATGCCGTTCTTCAGCAAGAATCTGTGCTTCACGGAGGAATGCAAGTAGCTACGCACTGTCGCAGCGCTCCGGGAAGGCTATGGGACATGCTTCACGTTCGATGATCTGGATCCGCAACTCATAAGCAAAGCACAGTCCATCAATATCCGGCTTCGCGTCCATGCCGCACGGCCAGAAGAACGATCTCTTTCCCGTCGAAGCGGTAAAGGATCACATAGGCGCTCTGGCCGAACTCGATGATCCATTCACGGAACGCAGGCGGCAGATCGTCGATAGGGCGACCGATTGCAGGGTGGCTGGCAAGGATCTGCACGTCGTGGCGAATTGTCTGCACAGCGCGCTTTGCTGCATCTCGACTCTTTGAAGCCAGTAATTGGTGAAGCCTATCCACATCGCGAAGAGCTGACGGCGACCACGTCAGACGTGGCATTCAGGAGCCTCGGCGTCCTCACCCGATTCCAGCTTCGCCAGCCACACATCGGCTTCTTCGCCCGTCACGTGCAAGCCGGTCTCCTGATAATGTGCCCATGCCGCCAGCGCTTCCTGCTTCAACTGCTCGCGCTTCTCCTCGCGGTCGACAAACTGCTCCACTGCCTCGCGCATGATCCAATGGGCCGATCGCTTGCGCGTTGCAGCAAGCCGCTGCACACGTTCTTTCAGCTCCTGATCGAGCTTGAGACTGGTTGTGGACTGGGACGCCATAGACGGTACTAAAGGTGTTACTTTTACCCACTTTAACACACCCCACCTTGGGAGTCACACCATCGCGCGCTCTTTCACCGTCAGATACCGATTCAGCACGGTTGAGGTGAGCGCCTCGGGGTTCAGATCGAGGGTGAGTGCGCCCTGCTCGTGAAGCCGCGCCAACAGGACCTCGCGACGGCCGGCCATCTCCTGTGCTGCTGCTGCACGAAACATCTGTTCGACGTTTTTCGGGCGAGCCTGTGCGATCTTCTCCACCTCGGGCTGGGCCATGGCGACGAAGAGCAGCACGTGACGCCGCAGCAGCTGCACAGCTCCGTCGATCACCTCAGGCCGCATCGCGGTCTCGGCCAGATCGGTGATCCAGAGAATGAGCGACCGGCGGGGCTGCAGGCGATTCAACACCGCTGTGGCACGCAGGTGGTCGGCCTCGCTTCCCTCTGCTCCCACCTGGGCCAGCGACTCGATCATTTGACGCAGGTGGGACGCGCCGCGGCCTGGGAGCAGACGCTGCTGCGTGCCTTGTCCGTACGCCAGCAGCCCGACACGATCGCCCGAGTAGAGAGCGAGCTGCGCAAGCGAGACAGCCGTGGTGCAGGCAAAGTCGAGCTTGGAGTGCGTGGGCATAACAAGCGCCGCAGAAACTTGGGCTAAGTTGCCGGACGGCAAAGCTTGAACCTTGGACCGCATCAGTCGTCCGCAGTCGAGCACGATCCATACCGGCTGGCTGCGTTCAGTCTGATACTGACGCGTGATCGGTGTGCCGCGGCGCGCTGTCGCGGTCCAGCAGATGTCGCGCAGATCATCGCCCTCGCGATACTCGCGCAGGCTTTCGAAGTCGCGGCCCAGACCGCGCTGCCGCGCCTGGCGCAGTTGCAAGTCGATCTGACGACTGCGGGCCAAAAACAGCTTCTGCTCTTCGCCCGTGCGCAGGGCCGGATACACACGGACGGGCTGGTCTAGAGGAGCAAAGGCCCATCGTTCGGCAAGCCCCAGAGGCGAACGATAGGCGATGTAGAGGCGGTGAGCGTCCCAGTCGCCGCGCTCCTGCGGCGCGATCTTGTAGCGCACCGTTGCAGGCGCATTCGGAAACACGGTCAAACGTTGTGTCGCCGGTTGGGCCGTTAGTGCCGGGGGCAGATCGTCGTCGAGCTGGCATTCAACGATTACACGTCCGCGATTTTCGACGATGAGTTCGATCTCGGTCTCGCTGTCGAGGGCCGGGGCGTTGGTCCACGAGCGTGCCGCAGAAAGATCCGCAGCACGTGGCAGGCGCCATCCGTCGAGAAACGCAGCAAGCAAAACCAGCAGATCCCACGCGGGCATCGCATAGCTGAGTTGACTGTCCCAGAAGCCCGGAATGAGCAGAAAGAATCCGGCGATCAGCAGCCCGACCGACCGGCCCGTGAGGCCGAAAGCCCAGCGCCGACGGGGCACGCAGTCCGCCTTCATCGGTCCGGGCTGCAGTGAGGGCTTGATCATTGACGCGGCACCGGTACCGCCGCAACCACATCGGCCAGCACGCGGTCAGCATCGAAGCCTTCGAGCTCGGCCTCCGGCTTCAGGATCACGCGATGACGCAACACCGGCGGTACCGCGCGTTTCACATCGTCGGGTACGAGGAAATCGCGCCCATCGAATGCCGCCACGGCCTGCGCGACGAGCATCACGCTCAACGCGGCACGAGGACTTGCACCGAGCGACAAGGTCGGCCATTCGCGGGTGCGCCGGGCGATGGCAAGAATGTACCGATAAAGCTCAGGCTCAATCCGAATCGTGCGCACTTCGGCGCGCGCGGCTACCAGCAGATCTGCGGGGATCGGCGCGATGGCCGCATCCTCGAGCAATCCGGCGCCCGACCCGGCGTGGTGCCGCTCCAGAATCTGCAACTCCTCTTGCTCGCTCGGGTAGGCAATGCGAACCTTCATCAGGAACCGATCGAGCTGCGCTTCGGGCAAGGGATAGGTTCCCTCGAAGTCGACCGGGTTCTGGGTCGCGAAGACCGTGAACCAGGCTGGCAAGGGCCGACGCTGGCCGTCGGTCGTCACCTGCCGCTCTTCCATGCATTCCAACAGTGCGGCCTGCGTGCGCGGCGGCATGCGGTTGATTTCGTCGACAAGCAGCAGATCGGTGAACACCGGGCCTGGGTGAAAGGTGAACGCATCGGATCGAAGGATGGTCGTACCCAAAATATCGGCCGGCATCAGATCGGGCGTGGCCTGCACACGTTGAAAGCCGAGGCCGAGCAGCCTGCCCAGGGCCTTCACCATGAGCGTCTTGGCTATGCCCGGCACGCCCTCGAGCAGTGCGTGCCCCTGGCAAAGGATGGCAATCAACACTCCCTCGATTGCGTCGTTCTGGCCCGAGATGACTTTGCCGAGTTCGTTGCGCGCATGCGCAATCAATTGATAAGTCGCTTTGAGAGCAACTTGCGGATCGGCCATCGAGCTATTGTCCGCGATCGGATTCCCTTGCTGGGTCATGAAGCCCTTTCTTGCAGTGAGGATGTTTCTTCTTGGGTGTCGGTTGGAAGACCACCGTTCCTTGTCATCGCGTCGAGACTGCGCTGATGTGCGTGCAGAGCCTGAATGAGCTTGAGGGCCGCGCGCGGATCGATCGACTCGCTCCATGAAGCATCTTCGCAGGCCGCGAGGTCCGCTTCAATGTTGGCATCCGCTTGCGGAAAGCGCCGACGGATCGCTGCAGCCAGTTCGCTCGCGCCCATCGGTCCGGGCCGTAATCCGCAAAGCTTCAGTGCGTGCCGCCGAAATCGCTCCAGTGCGACCGAGACTGCTGTCGAGGCAGCACCCGCGCTACGATAGAGCGACCCGAGTGCGTCGAGGAACTCGGTCGGCGCCGCTCGCGGGGGCGCGGGAAGATCCCGTACCGGGCCGCTGCGGCGACTGAAGCTGAAGACGATCAGCAATCCAAGCAAGGGCAACCCGATGAAGAGCATGTTTCTTGCCGGACCAGATGCGTAGCTCCACTCGGAGCGCACATCGCCGTGCAGCGACTCGTCCCAGTAGAAATGATGCCCGTTGCGGGGCCCGAGCGAGTTGAGCAAGAGGTCGAGATCGTTGGCGCGCCCGAGCGAGCCGTTTTCGAGCGGTGTCGCGCTGGCCCACCACACCACGTGCCCTTTGCCGTAGTCATACTCGACGACCGCGGGTTGGCCCGCGCAGCTGTATTGCGTGCGAACGGCCGGATTGCCGACCTGCCAGGTCGCCTGCGGCACCATCCACACCTCGCCCGAACCTGCCAGCGCGTCGAGACCCTCGGGCTCAAGCTTGCACGCCGCGAAGTTGAATTCCCTGGGAGGATCGGGCTGGCCGCCGGGCAGGATGAATCCGCCCCAGTAGCCGGTAGAGAGTACGCGGCCTCCACGTTCCACGATCTGTCGCACCGCGTTCAGGTTGTCGCGTTCGCGCGTGAAGGGCTCGGCGAAGATCACGACTGTGTCGGGACCTGCCCTGTTCGCCAGCTCGGCGAGTGGCCGGTCCCAGCGCTCGATCGGATAGTTTGCGCGCAGCAACGTTTCAAAGGCGGCGCGCGCTCCGTGCTGTCCGGCCAGATAGCTCGATGGCAGCCGATTGTCGTTCCCGTTTCCGTTGGGTGCAAGGAATCCCAGCACGACTACCAGCACGGCTGTGATAGCGAGGCACCACATCATCAGCCGGCGATCTTTGGCGTCCAGCGCGGAGAAGAGCTTCATGCCTGACCGCCCTCGATCAACGACGCCGCAATCTCTTCGGCGCGGCGATAGTCGTTCTCTACGGCGGGGCGCCCACCATACCAGATCCGCTCGAAACTACGGGTGAGCGCGGAGAGACCCGCGTGGCGCGGATCGGCAACAGGAACGAGCGCGAGATACTCCCGCGGCGTGCGGGCACGATCGGCCGGCCACAGCCGGCGCGCTTCAAGGCGAGCGATGCAAGCCCAATAAACGAAATGAACCGCTTCGCGCCACAGGCCGGCAGACGCCGCTCGACGCGCGTCCTCGATCCACAGTTGCCAGTTGCGCGCGGAGGGAGCCGTCGATGCCGGAGGACGCCGCTTCTCCGGGGCAAGTCGGACGCGCCAGCGCCGTTCCAGCTGCAGCAATGCCCAAACCAGCCCGACACAAACCGCGAGAATGAATCCCCCCACCAACACCCGGCCCGCCCACGCCGACCGCGCGCGCCATTTGGTCACGTTCTGGATCAGATGATTGAGCCAGTTGTTGACCTTCTCCAGCATCGTATCGCGCAGCGAGGGCTGTTCCAGGTCGCGAAAGTCGCGGCCGGCAAGCACCTGGGCCATCGTCGCGCGCTCGCTCGGATAGCTCGGTTCGGGTCCGATGCTGGTGCCCGCCTGGGCCAGATCGGAAGCCAAGCGCCGCTCCGCGTCGAGCAGCAACTTGCTGGTGGATGGCGGCGCGGGTTGCGCAACGGTTGGACCCACACTCTTCTTTCCCGTGGAAGCCGCCGTTTCATCCGGTTCTTCAGCCCTCGAGAATAAGACGCGCAGCCATCCGTAGCGCACCAGCCGCCGCTCTGTCTGAGCGCCACTGGTGAGTGGGATGCGGTCGTCGGGCCCGACGAGCAATGGATCGCAGTCCTGCAAGTCACGAGTCTTTGCACAGGCCCGTACGAGCGTGATGAGCTGGCCCAGGTGACTGCGATAGTCGTCCATGGTCGCGTCGCGCGATCGGCCGCTTGCGCGAACCGTGGATGGATTCTGAATCGGCGACAGCGCAGCAGCTTGCGTGCCCCAAAAGACGGCGAAACACAAGAGTGCCAGCGTTGCCGAGCAGTTCCCTCGCAGTGGCGCGCATCGACTCTTCAAGCCGGCCTGTCCTCGGATGCGATAGGAGGGACCGCGACAGAAGGCACAGCGTCGTGTGCAGCCTCTGGCGACAGGATTTGGGCTGCCGGATTGAGCCCCGCTGCCTGCATCATCCATTCAATATCGAACCCCTCTTTGCGCACGCGCTGATCGTAGTAGAAGAGCGTGAATCCCGTCGCATAGATTGGCCCGACGAACGCGTTGGTACAGAACGCCACCAGCTGCTGCAGAACGCGAATTCCTGCGGGCAGTGCGCCGTGATGCCGGAAGGTGGCGACCAGAAAGAAGATCTGCGTGATCAGCACAAGTCCGGTCTGGATGGCGACAACCAGAAGGCCCAGCAGGAAGATGCGCCCGCGCGAGCCCCGGCTGAGCTCCGCGCTGCGCCGAAGCGCCTCGCGTGCATTGATGTCTTCAATCACGCACGCCGGAACCGCCAGAGAATAGCGAAGGCCCATCAGCACGGCATAGACCATAGCGCCAAGCGCCAGGAACGCGAACCCGAGGGTCACCAAACCAAACACAATCAGAGCCTGGGGGTCGCGCTGCACTGCGGTCTGCGCGAAGATCCCCCGAGGGCCCGCGTAGAGTGCGGCGAAGGCAACATATCCGGCATAGAGCACGCCAATCGGCATCCACACGATGAAGGCTGTCATGGTCATCAGCCAGAGGTAGCGACCCAACCGAGGCAGAATGCTGCGATAAGCACTACGGATGGTGGCCGGCTGCCCCAAGTGCACCCAGGAAACGGCCCGGTTGTTGGCAGCCACCGCGATTCCCCCTGCAATCAGCATGACCGGGATCATTACGACCGCGCCGACCACGGTGACCAGGATGAGTTGACCTGTCATGTGGTTGGCCCGGAGCAGCTCCTGCACCGCAATCTGCACCAGGCTGAAGACCAGAAGTACCCCTGCGTACAGCGACGAGATGCCAGCAAGAAGCAGAAAATGCGACCGATAGAGCTGTGCCGTGCGATCGAGAATCTCGCCGAGGGTGAGAGGGCGCAGGTGGGTCTCCATGGCGGCTTCTTCGGTTTGCCCCTTATTCTGTTCGGTCTGTCACTTGCCGGGATACTAGCACAGGCAAATTCCTCCCGCGGTGTGCTCATCGAATGCAGATTTGTGACAATCTGGAAACAGACGAGTTAGCGTCACCTTGGAGTACACTGGTCTCCCGCAATGGATATGTTGAGGGCCCCCGTGAACGAGCTCGCCAGAGCTTGTGCCCAATCGGCTGACGCCGGGGAGTGGGCCGAGTTTCTGGGCCGGTGCGCCCCGGTTGCAGCACTGGTAGCGGCTCGTGTTGCCCGAATGTGGCAGGGTCGATCGCTTGTCCCTACAGTTGTCGACGACATCGTTCAGGAAGTCTTCATCAAGCTCTGCGAGCACGATAGGCGAATTCTCCGCGAGTTCCGGCCTCGCGGAGAGGACTCCTTCTTCGCGCTGTTGCGGGTCATTACTGCCTCAGTTGCCAATGATTACTTCCGCCGTCATTTTTCAGAAAAGCGAGGCGGAAAGGTTGTCACGACCGCGTTCGAAGAAGAGCCCACGACCGACGTTCGTTCCGCGGCCAGTAAAGAGAGCGACGTGCAGCGTGTGGTGCTGTTCGCCGAGATCGATCAGAGGCTTCGCAACGCGCCTGGAGCAACTGCGGTGAGAGACCGTATCATATTCTGGCTCTATTACTTGCAAGGTCTGACCGCAGAGGAAATTGCCGCTTTGCCGGGCTGGGACCTGTCGGCTAAGGGGGTGGAAAGCGCTCTGCGGCGCATCACGGCCTGGCTCCGGCAGGAACTGGAGCCGACCAAACCCGACTCCGCGATTGAACCGGCGGGGGAAGCCGGATAAAACAACCAGAAGGAATTCACCGGCGATTTCCGATAGAAGAAGTGAACGGATGAACGAAGACTCGAATCCGAATCCGAAGAACGATGTTCCCGCCGAAAGCTCAGACGCTGGGCTTGCGAAGGCGCTTGAGGTGTTGGTGGCGCACGCTCCATTCCGCACTCCGGCTCAACACAACCAGGCAAGCGGTTTCAGTGCCCCGGGTGCGGGAGCCTGTCCGGGTGCGGAAGATTGGTTCCAGCTGGTTTCAGGAGAACTGCCTTCAGGCCGAACCCAGGCCCTGTTAGCCCACGCGGCCCTCTGCACAAGCTGTCTCGCACGCCTGCGAGAGAGCCAATCGGTCATCTCCGAGAAGGCCACACCGGAAGAAGCGGAGCAATTGAGCCGCTATTCGTCCACATCCCAGCAATGGCAGCATCGTCTCGCGGCGCAACTCGCTGCGACTCCGCGCAGGTCGAGCGGGTCTGGCAAGCTGATTCAATTTGTATGGATCGGCGGCGGTTTGGCCGCGGCCTTGATTCTCACAATCTTCGGCGCCGTCTTGTGGCGTAACCAGCACGCGCCGGAAAAGCTGCTCGCTGAGGCTTATACGCAGTCGCGCTCCTTCGACCTGCGCATGCCAGGAGCGGCATTTGCTTCGGTGTCGCCCCGGCAACATCTGCGCGGCGCGGCGAGCGATAACGAGCCGGTGCCACTGCTCTCCGCCCGCGCTGCCATTGAGCGCAATCTGCAACGTTCCCCGAGCGATGCTCGCTGGCTTCAACTCCAGGCAAGGGCCGAGATTCTGGAAGAGCACTTTGACGGAGCCATAGACACCCTCGACCGGCTTCTCGCCGCAGGCCCGGTGTCTTCAAGCCTCTTGCTGGATGACGGCATGGCGTACTACCTGCGCGGAACCGCGACGGGAAGCGAGAACGATCGAGCTACTGCCCTTGACGACCTGCGCCGGGCCGACGAACTTGCGCCCAGCGATGCGGTGATCCTGTTCAACGAGGCCCTCGTTATGGAAGACCGCGGCCAGGTGATGAATGCCGTCGAAACCTGGAATCGCTTTCTGAAATTCGAGCGCGATCCAAAGTGGCTGGAGGAAGGCCGGCAGCGGCTCTCGTCTCTTGAAGAGAAGCTCAACCGATTGAAATCCCACCAGAGTCGTATGGAGCAGCACCTGGCCACCCCGCAGTCCATGCGTGCCTTGGCTTCGGACCCCGTCACACTATCTGGAATCGACGAAGAATTGTCGACCTCGCTGCTGCCGCGCCTGCTGGATGCCGCATTTCCACTTCCGATTGACCGATCGCGTGGTTCGCCTTGTGCTGAAAACTGCGCCGCTGCCCGTTCCCTCCTGACCGCCCTGGCTTCCTCCCTCGAACGCAATCATCAAGATTCGTGGCTTACGGAACTTCTTCCCGCCGATCCGTCTCGCGTTGACAGCCAATTCATCCCCGCTGCGCACGCCCTGGGCCAAGCCGTCGATGCCGATACGCGTGGGGCTTACGGCGATGCTGAGCGATGGGCAACGGAGAGCGGCCAGATGTTTCACGCTCTGAAGCTTCCGGCCGGTGAATCTCGTGCCGAGGTCGAGAGAGCGTATGCGGAGCAGCGTCTGTTTACGCTCGCCCGCTGCAAGCAAGACGCCGAGGCGATGCTCGCTGATCACAACCAATACACATGGATTCGGGCACAGGCGACTGCGCTCTCGGCTGTTTGCGACGTCAGTCCCGGCTCGGAATCGATGAACGATCCTCTATCGACAAAGGCCTTCCGGTTGGCACAGGATCACCGCTATCTGCTGCTCGAATTGCGCGCCCGAACCCAGTTGGCCAGCTGGGCTTTTCAAGCCGGCGACAACGAAGACGCCTGGCGCATGATGCTCGAGGCGATTCGCTGCTTCTATGCCGGCGATTTTCCGCCCTTTCGCGCTGGAACCTTCATGGCCAGCCTTGCGACCGCGGAGGAAGACACACCGAGAATTCACCTCTCGCTGCTGTTGAACCGCGAGGCTCTGAGCCTCTTCGAACTCGGACAGAACGAGGCAATCATAGCGACTCTGCGAAACAAACTGATTCGTGCAGCACTCCGTTCCGGCGCCGCCCATGAAGCCAGAGAGCAAATGGCGATTGGCCAGCGTGAAATTGCCAGCTTCCCGAGTCGCGCCTTCCCCCACGAGTACCTGGCGGAGAATGAGCTGGAGTTTGCAAATGTTTATTTGGACCGCCAGGATCTGGCTCCTGCTGCACAGCAGCTCGACGCTGCAAGGAATCATCTAGATGGTGAGGACAACTGGCTGCAGCAAGCGCAATACGCCGCCGAGCGCGGAGATCTCGAGCTTGCGCTCGGGCGCCCGGATCAAGCTGAACTCACGCTGCGCAACGCCATCCTCACCGAAGAGCTGCGCGCGCACGGCGCGGGACCGTCCTCGATTGTGTGGGCGCGCCAGAACAGAGCCTTGTACGCTGCGCTGGCCGGAGTCTGGCTGGCCGAACACCGTCGCGGAGACGAGATCCTGGCCTTATGGGAACGCTACAGGCTCCGTATTCTCGGAAGACCGGTACCAGCTTGCGCAAACGCGCGTCTCGACTGCCTGACGTCCGAAGTGGATCGAGTACTCGATCAGGATTTCTCGAATCGGCGGCTGATTGGACAGATTGTCCTGCGCGATCGCATTCTCTTATACGCGTCGAACGGGACTGGAGTGGAATGGAGCCAGAGCCGGATCAGCGAGTCCGATCTGACCTCGGGCGTCGATTTGCTCAGCCGTGTAGCCAGCACGTCCTCAAGCTCACAGGCTTCCATCGATCAAGCAGCCAAACGCATCGGAGATCTGCTGCTCGATGGTGGCCGGCTCCTTCCGCAACCTTCACGTGCAGTCCTCATCGAGGCCGATCCGCTGCTGGGCAATCTGCCGTGGGCTTGCGTTGAAACGGCCAAGGGCCCGATTGGCCTTAGTTTTGCTTTAGAAGAACTCCCCTCGCTTTTGCTCGATTGGGAAACTCGCACGACGCCGTCGCATCCGCGAAGATCATTCGGCAGCACGCTTGTGGTCGGTGCTTCCGTCGCCGCCGGAGAGGGACAACCCTTGCCCGAGGCTCTGCGCGAGGCGCGCCTTGTGGCCGGTAGAAGCTTGGAGCCCGATTTGCTGCTGGCTGCAGCGGCAACGGAGCAACGCGTTGTCACACACTTGCAGTCGGCCCCAATTATTCATTTCGCCGGCCACGCAGGCCAGTTTAATGGCGAAACGCGTTTGCTGCTCGCTCCCTCCGGCGTGCCTGGCGATAGGCCCTACCTCGACGAATCGCTGTTCCGTCGCATTCCACCTAAAGCGGCTCTGCTCGCCGTTTTTTCCGCATGTTCCACAGGCAAAAGGGAAGAAGGGTGGGATCACGGTATGGGGGATATAGTGGACACGCTCGCGTCCCTGGGGGTTCCAGAAGTAGTCGCTACACGATGGCAAATCGACTCAGCCTCGGCAGTGCCTATGATGGACGTCTTTTATCGTGGACTCTCCAACGGACTGAGCGTGCCGCAGGCCCTCACCGCAGCGCGGCAATCCCTCATCCGCGATGCTCGATACAAGCATCCCTACTTCTGGGCGGCGTATTACGCCTCCGGCGTGGGAACAACCGATTTGCGCGAGGTCTTTCATGGCAGCAACAACTAGCAACCCGTCGCAATTGAATGTGGTATTCGACGGCACGTGGATCTTCATCCCCACTGTGGATGCTTCGGGAAACATCGCCGGCGTCGACATCTATTCTCCAACCTGCGGACACCCCCATGCGGGGCTCTTTCTCCCGAATCTGGGCCCCTTCGGACCCACAAACTGGCCCCAACCTTCTACCTGCTACATGCTCGACAGCCATGGTCTGAATCTGCTCATTCAGCGCAGCTCACCCAGCAGTGGCATGGCTGCGTCGGGCATCGACCAGTCGGCGAACCATTGCGTCAACAAGTCCCGTCCGATCGCAGGTAGTTGGGATTTGGTGGTCTCTATCCCTGCAGCTCCCGATGCATGGACATCGAGCGGAACGCAATCTCCGGTAGCGCCCGTTCCGGGAGGAGGGACCGTGCCTTGTTTCGGCGGCGCGGACGCACCTACCGCAAAAGTGTCTTCGGTGCAAACTCTCACCTTCAAGAACGTCTCCTCGGTTGCACTCTGCGGCGCGCCGATCCAACTGCAGAGTCTGATTCCAACGCCCTATACGGGCGCCGGCACGCTGATCATCGAGGGCGAAATCCCCTATATTCCCACAATCCAACATGAACGAACCGCCGTTCACGCCATGGCGAACTTTGCCGGGCTCGACCTCACTCTCGACCATCCTTTGCCTTCCAGCGGCAGCTCGGTGCCTAACCCACAGATGATGCCCCGGTCCCTTGGCTCGGCGAACTGCGGGCACGCGATCATCTTCGTTCCGATTCCGGGCTAAGCGACAATCCCCGAACCGCGCGCGGACGGAGCCAACCGGCCCTCCGCGCGTACCCCCTTCAGCGCAGCCCCCTTGGATCGCCCAAAGAGTAAAGACTGAAATCTTGCGGCCGTGCGCAAATCCCGTGTCGATTCTTCCATCGGCCCGAAGTATTTACATAACGGCATCGGGTCGATCTTGCGCATCTCTCCTTCACGGAGGACGGATGACTCTGGCATGCGGCTTGCATACTCAGACCGCATGATCGGAGTCACTCGACATTTCGCTCTTTCGATCGATCCCCTGGACGCGGGTCAGCCTCTGGATTTGGCCCTGCCCCAGCTCTATGTCATTTCCAACCCGCAAGAGCGCTCGGACGACGATGCAGTTCCGCTCTCGGGGAAGAGCGGCAAGGTGCTGCAACTGCCCGCTCGCCCGAACGGGCCGGCAGCTCACGTTCGGCCCCGGCGTCAGTTTCACTGCAATACCGTAGACTGGCCGAGAGGGTACCCGGCGCATGACGACCTCTGACGCGCAACTGGCGCAGACGTTCCTTGAATTCTCGCGCAAGAAGATGCTCGAGCAGTACTGGCCGCGACTGTGCCGGTGCGTTGAATCTCTGACCGACGAGCAGATCTGGTGGCGTCCGAATCCAGCCTGCAATAGCGCCGGCAATCTGCTTCTGCATTTGAATGGCAACGTCACGCAGTGGATCGTCGCGTCGTTCAACCGGCTCGACGACAAGCGCGAGCGACCCGCCGAGTTCAATGAAAGAGAGCAGCTCGCTGGGAAGGTCCTGCTCGATCGATTGGGGACCACGCTGGATGAAGTCGCAAAGGTGCTCGCCCGTCTCACTCCCGAAGAGCTCGCAGCGACCTATCACATTCAGGGCTACACGGTGAAAGGCCTCGACGCCATCTATCAGGTCGTCGAGCACTTCGGTCTGCACTACGGCCAGATTCTCTACATCACCAAGACGCTGCGCGGTGAGGATCTCGGCTTCTTTCGCGAACTGAGCGCGACGGGGCACACGCCAAAGGCAACCAGCGGGAATTTCTGAGGGTGGATTGGCCGTGCCATCCGATAGGCGCCTCGGCAAGCGACTTCGGCCTCTCGTCGGCTACTTGAGCTGCTCTATCTTGGCTTCGTCCGGGATCTTGACCTGAAACTGCTCCTCGTTGAGTTTCGGATTGTCCACGACGCGTTCGACGGTCAGTACAAGCTGAATTCCCTCGGTCGGACGTTTGATAGTCACCACAGACGGATACTTGTTTCCATTGAAGTCCGCATAGCGGGAGTAGAAGACCTCGGTTTCGAGATTCCCCTGACTGTCATAAAGATCCTGCTGATACGGCAACAGGTCATCGCGATGAATTGTGATGACCCGAACCGGTGTGTCGTTACGGTTACCGGGTATATGGCGATGAATGCTCAACACGTACTCCGGAGTGATATAAAGATGCTTCTTCGCTGCGTCCTCAATGGTCTCGGTATCCGCAATCCGCGAATAGAAATCTTCCGGCTCTACTTCGTGGACCATCAGGGCGTCGAAAAAGAAGTCGGGCCGCAAGTTGTACATAGGATTCGGAGAAGTCCCTTTGGCTGCATTGGAGCCCTCAAAGGCAAGGCCCTTGGGCGGGATGACCAGGGTGAAGGTTTTTCCATCGCTGGCCATATCGAAAATCTTCGCGCCGAAGTAAGTGCCCGCAACGCGCAGCATCTTCGGCTTCTGCATCACGATGTAGCCGCGGCAGCTCGGAAAATCCTTGGCCACTCCCTCCTTGCTCTTGGACTCCGTCGCTTGAATCTCAACCGTCGCCGTGAAGGAGTTCACTGCATCCCATCGCTCGTTGAGCTGCGCGACCAGTTCGTCGGGCGAGACGGTCTGCGTGACGGCCGGGGTCTTGGGCACGGGAAGCTTGCGGTTCGTGGGCAGAATCCACGAGCAGCCCGCGAGAAGGACCACGGGGAGCGTAGCTACCCAGGGAGCGCAGCGAGCACTCGTCCTCAACGTCCACCCGCTTTCTTCACTGCTTTCCTATAGGCGGCAACGTTGCGATTGTGTTCGTCGAGGGTCGCGGCAAAGATCGACCTGCCCTGAGGATTGTCGTTCGCTGCAACGAAGTAGAGATAGTTCGTCTGCGCCGGCTCCATCGCGGCACGCAGCGACGGCAATCCCGGATTCGCCACCGGGCCCGGTGGGAGCCCAGCGTGCAGATAGGTGTTGTAGGGCGTGTCGCGTTTCAGATCGCTCGCATAGATGGTGCCGCGCCACAGACGCTGCAATTCGAGCCCATAGATCACCGAGGGATCGGTCATCAGCGGCATGTTCTTGGCCAGCCGGTTGGCAAACACGCTTGCCACCAGCGGGCGTTCGGCGTCCACCGCGGTTTCCCGCTCCACGAGCGAAGCAATCGTCACTAGCTTGTGCACATTCCCTGTCAAACCCACCTGCTCTGCTGCCTGGCGAAAGCGCTTCACCATGGCCGTCGCGATCTGTGCCGGCGTCGCCTTCGGTGAAAAGTGATACGTATCTGGGAACAGATAGCCCTCAAGAGTTTTTGCCGAAGGATCAAGATCCGCAACTAAGGCCGTCTGCTGCTTCGCTTCGGCCAGAAACCCCTCCTGTGTGCCAAAGCCTGCCTGTTCCAGTCGCGCGGCGATGTCGAAGATGTTTGCTCCCTCGGGTACCGTCACCGCCTTGGTGTAAACGTCCCCCCGCTCGATCCGCTCATACACCTCAATCACCGTGGCTGGGTGATCGAACTTGTACTCCCCGGCCCGGAGGGTGCCTCGCTTCCAGCTCCGGATCACGTCAAATGCATACCGGCT
>Ga0181526_10000277_pt1 | contig 56697 bp, 39 predicted proteins | sample PEATcosm2014_Bin_35_FD_119750 | JGI IMG/M metagenome (GOLD analysis project Ga0181526, IMG submission 119750) | Peatland microbial communities from MTU Mesocosm Facility, Houghton, MI, USA - PEATcosm2014_Bin06_30_metaG | ecosystem: Environmental > Terrestrial > Soil > Wetlands > Peat | place... | reverse complement strand
TGTGGGGAGTTCGGGGACGGCGCTGGCGCTGACGGGGATTGCGAATGCGTTTGCGAATGCGGCGAACCTGGAGACGATTGGGACGGGCGTGGCGCTGGCGACGACTCCGGCGGGAAATGGGACAGTGCCGCAGGCGGAGATCAATACGCTGGCGGATATATTGGCGGCGTGCGTGAACTCGAATGGATCCCTCGTGAGTCCGGCCCCGTGCTACGAGTTGGAGATGGACACGCGAGTCTCGCCATTCGATACCGCAAAAGCCGCGATCAGTATCGCGCACTCTCCGGTGACGAGTGTGGCGGGGCTGTATGCGCTTTCGTCGTCGACTCCGCCGTTTGCGCCGGCGCTGACCGCGCAGCCGAACGACTGGACGGTGCAGATTGCGTTTACCGGGGGATTGACTTCGTCCTTCGGTACCCTGGCCATCGATGGGAGCGGCAATGCGTGGGTTGCTGAGTATGCGAACGGTGCGGTCAAGTTGTCCAGCTCAGGCGCGGTTCTGTCTGGGTCGGGCGGCTACGCCGGCTACGGGTTGACCGGACCTGAGCGTGTGGCAATCGATCCGTCTGGCAACGCATGGTTCACAGGTGGAGGCACGCGTTATATTGTCGAGTTCTCAAATGCCGGCAGTTTCATCAATAGCTATGATGCATCCGAAAGCGGCGTATCCTCGTTTGTAACTGGGGCCAATGGGATTGTTGTCGACGGGTCGGGGAATGTCTGGGTGCCGACGGTCAATGGTCTAGCGGAATTCGCGAATAGCGGATTGCCGATTGGGTTCGTTGTTTCAGGCCCGCAATGGGCCAGCCCTGGAGGATACGCTGCTGGCGCAGCCGATTCGTCCGGCAACGTTTGGGTGACTCCTTATCTCACCTCCGCTCCAGATTTCCTTACCGCATTCTCGACCGCGGCGTCCGGGGGATCTGGCGAATTCATGCTGCTCTACACCGGCGGCGGTGGTTTGAATTATCCGTGGGCTATCGCAATCGACGGCTCGGGTAATGGATGGGTCACAAATAACGTGGGTAACAGCATCAGCAAGGTGTCTAGCGCCGGCGTGGCGTTATCTCCTTCCAGCGGCTTCACCGCCGGTGCTGGCTTGGTTGCTCCCTATTGCCTCTCCGTTGATGGGGCCAGCAATGTTTGGGTGGGAGGCGATACGAGCGAGAACATCGTCGAGTTCAATAACTCGGGAATTCTCCTCTCTGGGGGGAGCGGCCTTCGCACGGGCGATCAGAATCCGGTTCTCTCAATTGCTGTCGATGGCTCCGGCAACATCTGGACCATAGCGGGTAGCGTCAATGAGATTCTGGGAGCGGCGGTGCCGGTGGTGACGCCGCTTTCGGTAGGCGTGAAGAACAATATGCTGGGGACGCGGCCGTAGGGTTTCCGCGGGACGGCGAGGCGGGATGCTTTGGATGGGAGTTTCGAGGCGGAGGACGTGATCGTGAGCGGCGATCGCGCGGTGGTGCTGTGGGTCTATCGCAAGGTGCGCAATGGACAGCCGTGGCACCTGCGCGGGGTGGATGTCTTTACGGTTCGCGACGGCAAGGTGGCGGCGAAGCTGGCGTATGTGAAGGGGTGAGGCTGTCCCTGCGGTCAGGAGTGGGTTTGCTTGGTTCCGGTGCGGGGGGCGCCGGCGTGGCGGCTGGAGGGGTGGTCGGAGTAGATGGCGCCGTCGCGGATGGTGACGATGCGATGGGCGAACTCGGCGATGTCGGGCTCGTGGGTGACGACGACGATGGTGTTGCCCTGCTCGTGGAGGTTGTCGAAGAGGGCCATGATCTCGTCGCCGGTTTTGGAGTCGAGGTTACCGGTGGGCTCGTCGGCGAGGATGATGGAGGGCTGGTTGACCAGGGCGCGGGCGATGGCGACGCGCTGGCGCTGGCCGCCGGAGAGCTCGTTGGGCTTGTGCATCATGCGGGAGCCGAGGCCGACGGATTCGAGGACTTCTTTGGCGCGGGCGATGCGTTCGACCGAGGGGGTGCCGTTGTAGATGAGGGGCAGCTCGACGTTGTGCAGCGCGGTGGCGCGGGCGAGCAGGTTGAAGGTCTGGAAGACGAAGCCGATTTCCTTGTTGCGGATACGGGCAAGCTCGTCGTCGTTGAGCGCGGAGACGTCGTGGCCGTTGAGCCAGTAGCGGCCGCGGGAGGGCGAGTCGAGGCAGCCGATCAGGTTCATCAGCGTGGATTTGCCGGAGCCGGAGGGGCCCATGATGGCGACGTACTCGTTGTGGCGGACGCGCAGGTTAACGCCGCAGAGGGCGTTGACCTGCTGCTCGCCCATCTCGTAGGTCTTCCAGAGGCCCTGGGTGACGATGACCTCGCCGGGGTGGGGACCTTCGGCGGTAGTGGGACCCGAAGTTGCGGCGGGGTCGAGTACGGTATCTGGTGCGGTTTCGGGGGCCATCCGGTTCTCCGGGGTGGTGCGTACATCTTTTCGAATCTAGGGCTTTAAGCCGGCGAGCTATGAGCTTTGAGCTTGAAACAACTGCGACGATCAATTATCAGCTTAGAACAATTGAGGCTAGGTTGATGTATCAGTAATGTCGGGCGTGGTGTTGTCGCGTTTGACGGGGGTTCCGCTCTTGAGGGCGCGCAGGATCTGGTAGCGGCCGGTGACGATTTCGTCGCCTTGCTTGAGGCCGGAGAGCACCTCAATGTCGGTGGCGCCGGTGACTCCAGTGGTGACGGCGACGAAGTTGACGCGGAGTTTTCCGGCGGTGGTGGTGAGGATGTAGACGCCCTGGGTGGGTTCGAGTTTGGCGGACGCGCCAGAGTCGCTGGCTGCGGAGACGACTGAAGCGGGCATCTTGCCGCGGTTATCGAAGAGGGTCTTTTCGACTACGGGGTCGCGCTGGACCAGGGCCTGGATGGGGATGGTGAGGACGCCGGGCTTTTGCGCGACGGTGATCTTGGCGGTGGTGGAGAGGCCGGGACGGAGCGCGTCGAGGTCCTCGCCGGGGAGTTGGTCGAGGGTGACGACGACTTTGAAGTCCTTGGCCTCCTCGGTGCCGGTGGTGGATTGCGAGGTGGCGATGCCGGTGGTGCGCAGCAGGGCCTGGTCGCCGACCTCGGTGACGTGGCCCTTGAAGGTGCGGCCGGGAAGGGCATCGACGGTGACGTCGGCGGACTGGCCCAGTTGCATGTTGACGATGTCGGTCTCGTCGACCTTGACCTCGGCGGTGATGACGGACATATCGGCGAGGGTCATCAGGGTCGACCCTTCGGAGTTCTGAATGCCGACGACGACGGTTTCGCCCTCGCGGACGGGGACGTTGGTGACGAGGCCGTCGAAGGGCGCGCGGCTGATGGTTTTGTCGAGGGCGTCGTAGTTGGCGCGCTGGCTGGCCTCGGCCTGGTCGAGGTGGCTGCGCTGCGAATCAGTCTGGGCCTTGGCCTGGGCGAGCGCGGCGACGCGCTGGGCGAGGGTGGCGGCGGAGACGTCGTAGGCGGCCTTCTTGGCGTCGAAGTCCTGCTTGGCGATGAGTTGATCGTTGTAGAGGGCCTGGGCGCGGTCGAAGTCGAACTTCTTCTGCTCGAGGTCGGCTTTGGCCTCGTCGATGTTGGCCTGGGCGGTATTTTCGGCGGCGACGTAGGAGGCGATGTCGGTCTTGGAGGAGGCGATGGTGGCCTGCTGGGCGTCGACGGTGGCCTCCGGCTGCACGCTCTCGACCTTGGCCAGGATGGCGCCCTGCTTAACGTGGTCGCCCTCCTTGACGTAGAGGTGGGTGATGCGGCCGAAGGAGGTGGCGCCGACGTTAACATAGGTCTTGGGCTTGATCTGGCCGGTGCCGCTGACGGTGGCGACCAGGTCCTGGCGCACGACCTTGCCGGTGGCGACCTTGGTGATGCCGGCCTGGCTGTACAGGATGGTGCCGACGGTGGCGCCCGCAATGACCAGGACGATGACGACGAGGATGATGATCTTCTTAGTGCTCATTCGATCTTTCTTCACTTCTTTCCGCGCGTCCAGCGTTTATGGCGAGTGCCCCGGGCTGCGGCCGATGCGCGGTTGCGGGACAGGATTCCAGGACAAGATACGCGGAGAATGGGGCTTGGGTTCCGTTCAAGTTTCCGACCAGGATTGGGTTGCCGCCGACCGATTTCGGCGGTTGTCCATGACCGTGCTGTTGCAGTTGATGATATCAGGGCCAGAGGGGGTTCATCGGCTTGTAACGGAGGGGGTGGCGCACTACAATAGGGGGCAGGTACAAGTCCCCGCGCCGGCCGGTGCGGAAATGCCATGGGCACGGGCGGACGCGAAGGAATTGGGCGGTAGAAGTTCCTGAAGCAGAGGTAGTGAAAGTATGAGAAAACCGGGTCGGCTGATTCTGGTAGCGATGTTGTTTCCGATGTTGGTGGGGTGGGGCCCCGCGCGGGGGCAAGCAACGACGGCTCCCGATGGAGTCAACCAGGTACCTCCGGCGACGGAGAAGCCCAACCCGCTGAAGCGCAGGTTGAGCGACAAGGAAAAGATCGACCAGCAAAAGGACCTGAAGCAGGAGTTGCACGGGGTCTACAAGACCTGGCTGGACGAGGATGTGCGGTGGCTGATCACGGACACCGAGGCGACGGCGTTCAAGCATTTGACGAACGATGAAGAGCGCGACGCGTTTATTGAGAACTTCTGGCAGCGGCGCAACCCCAACCCGGACTCCCCCGACAACGAATTCCGCGACGAGGTTTATGCGCGAATCGCCTACGCCAATGAGCACTTTGCGGCGGGCAAGCCGGGATGGATGACGGACCGCGGCCACATTTACATTGCGTACGGCAAGCCGGACGACATCGATTCGCACCCGAGCGGCGGCAGCTATCAGCGGCCGATGGACGAGGGCGGCGGCGAGACCGCGACCTTCCCGTTTGAGATCTGGCACTACCGGTATATCGAAGGGATCGGGGACAACATCGACCTGGAGTTTGTGGATACCTGCCAGTGCGGCGACTACCACTACACCATCGACCGGTCGGAGAAGGACGCGCTGAAACACGTTCCGAATGCGGGATTGACCCAGGCCGAGGAAGATGGGCAGGCCGACAAGAAGGACCGCTTCTCCGGCGCGGGCGGCTTTGAAGAGCTTGGGGCCGGCCCGATGACCCAGCAGAACCAGAACAAGCAGTTCGACCGGATCGACCTGGCCGCCAAGATCATGGCGCCGCCGCCGATCAAGTTCCAGGACCTGGAGCAGTATTTGACCAGTTCCAAGATCCTGACCGGGCCGCCGTTCCTGTTCGACGTCCGCACGGATTACGTGAAGGTGACCAACGATACGGTGATCGTGCCGATCACGGTCCAGATTAAGAACTCGGATATCACGTTCAATACGAAGGATGGGGCGTCACTGGGGAAGGTGGAGATTCAGGGGCGGGTGTCGAACATGACCCACAAGACGCTGCAGAGTTTTGGCGACCCATTGCAGGTGGACACTCCCAGCGAACTGCTGCCGGCGACGCAGAAAGCGTCTTCTGTTCACCAATGGGCGCTGGATTTGCATCCTGGCTTGTTCAAAATTGACATCGTGGTCAAGGATGTGAACAACCCGGACCATATCGGGCACCAGACCTTCGCCATCAACGTGCCGAAGTACGACGACGACACCCTGGGCCATTCTTCGCTGATCCTGGCGGACCAGATGTACCGCGTGCCTTCGAAGGAGATTGGGACGGGGAGCTTCGTAATTGGAGACACATTTGTGCGGCCGCGAGTTGGCTCGGGAGGGCCGATGGTGCTGCCCAGGTTCAGCCGTGCGCAGAGCCTGAACTTCTGGATGCAGATTTATAACCTGGGAATCGATGAGAAGAGCAAGCAGAACGACGCCACCATCGAATACCAGATCACGAACCTGAACACGAACAAGCCGGTGCTGGAGGCGCAGGAGTCGAGCGAGAAGCTGAGCCCGAATGCGGAGCAGTTGACGCTGGAGAAGAGCATGCCGCTGGGGAGTTTGCAGCCGGGCGATTACAAGGTGAGCATCAAGGTGAACGATGGTGTGACCAAGCAGCAGACGGAAGAGACGGCGAAGTTTTCCGTGAACTGATTCTGGGACTAGGATGGAGTTAGGGTCGAAGCGCGCAGCAGACAGCGCTCGGCCGGGACAATTTTGAGGGTGGATGCGCAGTTCGCAGCGACACGATTACGCGGATGGGATGGCGATGATCGGTAGCGGGCGCACTACCCTAGGGCGAGCCTTCCTTTTTTCCGGCACGTCAATTGAGGAGAAGGCCATCGACGCACAGGATGATGTTGACTGTGCCATGTAGCTGGATACGATTCCGGGTTGATTTCGCGGTTGGCGCGCTGATGCTTGCGCTGGCGTCGGGGGCAAGTGCTGCGCCTCCGCCGGCGGTGGTGTCCGGCGTGGTGCGCGATACGCAGGGCGTGGCGCAGATGGGCGCGATGGTGCAGGTGCTTGCCTCCGGCTCGGCCACAGTGGCAACAACTTTTACGGACATGTATGGGCGCTACCGGATTGCCAACCTGATTCCGGGAAGCTACCAGGTGCGGGCGACGGCGGCGCTGTTTATGCCCGCGACGCGAGGCAATCTCCAGCTCAGGACCGGGATGCGGGCCACTGTGAACCTGACGCTGGCCATGCTGTCGGACCCGGCGGCGTGGTTGCCGGCGGAACGACGCAAGCCGGATGAACCGGAAGACGACTGGACCTGGACGCTGCGGTCGGCGGCCAACCGGCCGATTCTGCGGATGCTGGGCGACGGAGAGGTCCTGACGGTGTCGTCGGAGGGGATTGAGGCTGCGAAGAGCGCGCCGGTGAAGGTACGAGTCTCCGTGATGGGCGGCGACGGAGGGTTCGGCGAGGGCGGCGTGCGCAGCGTGGTTACGCTGAACCAGACAACGAAGGGCGGATCGGACCTGGTTGTGCGTGGCAGCTTAGCGGCCGGCCCGGGCCTGGGCAGTGGGCAGGCGACGGAACTGGATGCGGGCTACCAAAGTACGGCGCCGTTTATGGGTGGGTCGCGGCTGGTAATGGGTTTCGCTTCGCACCCTGAGTTGCTGGGCGCGGGCAACGCGGCGGGTGAGCAAGTGATGCGGATGGCGAGCGCGAGGAAGATCCAGTTGGGTGACGCCGTGGACGTGGAGGCCGGCGGCACGGTGTATGCGATCCACACCGGCGGGACCGCGCTGACCACCCAACCCTTCCTGAAGGTGACCGTTCATCCGGGCGAGGTGTGGGCGGTGCGCTACAGGCTGGCGACGTCGCGCGACCTGCAGGGATTTGATGGACTGGATTCGATTGCGTCGGACCTGCCGGTGGCGGCGGTGAGCGGCGGACGTCTCTCGACCGAGAGCGGCAACCACCAGGAGATTGGGGTGATCCGGAACGCCGGCCGCGGACTGGTGGAGGTCGCGCTATACCACGACTCGATCCAGCGTCCGGCGGTTGGCGGAACGGGTGCAATCAGTGCCGCGGACCTGCTCGCGGGCGCCGGAACCAGCGGGGTGGTGGTGGATACGGCTACGGACGGCTTCCGCTTTCTCGGTGCAGGGTACACGGCGAACGGGATGAGCGTTACCGTTTCGGAGCCGCTGACCCAGAACCTGTGGGCAAGCGTGGAGTATGCCAGCGGCGAAGCGCTGGCGATGAGCGGCGGCGCGGGCGCGCAGGAGCTGCCGGGCGTAGCGGCGGGCCTGCATCCGGAGGCGGCGCGGGCGGCGACCGCGGAGTTGAAGGGGCAGGTGATGTGCACCGGGACCAAGCTGCGCGCGTCCTACCACTGGCAACCGCGGCACATGGTGACGGCGGTAGACGCGTACGATGCGTCCGGCGATCCGGCCTACCTGGGCTTCTATGTGCGCCAGGCATTGCGCTGGGGCGACCGGCTGCCGCAGGGCCTCGAAGCGACCGTGGATGTGACCAACCTGCTAGCTGAGGGGTATCAGCCGTTTCTGTCGGCGGATGGACGGACGCTGTTCCTGGCGCAGTCTCCGCGGACGGTGCAGGGTGGGTTGTCGTTTACGTTCTGATTTGCATCGACATATATAGGGTGAATTGAGGCAGGCGGAGCTATTGCCTGAAAGAGGCGAAGAGTCTCGGCTCCACAAGCTGGATGGCTGCCCCTCGACTCCGTTTGACGCCAAAGCGTGTCAAACTTCGCTCAGGATGACGGCCTCATTTGTGTGGCGAACTTATAATCAGGCGAGTTAGACCATGAGAGTTACGATTCGGGCCGCTGCTCTCGCGGCCGGCAAAGTTGGATTGTTATGCGGAGCGCTGCTGCTTGCCGGATGCAGCGCAAGCACCAATCCCGCGCCCAACATATCGAGCATCTCTCCCGCTTCACTGAAGGTAGGAAGTCCGGCGCAGACGCTCACTATCAATGGCACTAACTTCCTCGCCACTTCGGCGGTAACTTACAACGGCATTGCCCATGCCGTGACTTACATCAGCGCCAGCCAACTGACTATCCCTCTAACTGCGTCCGATCTATATGCACTCGGCAGCTATCCGGTAGTAGTTGCCAATCCCGCACCCGGCGGCGGAGCTTCCTCTCAAGTCAGTTTCGAGATTTACGGAGAAGCTCAGAATTCTACTGTCGTAGGCAGCGTAGCGCCTAGCTCGTCTTACGAACTTGACGCTTTCGACATTCAAGGGGATTACGCTTACATCCTGGGAGACAACGGCAATCAAGGTTCAGGATCCACGGCTGCGCAGTTTTATGTGGTGGATATCACGAATCCGGCAAGCATGGCCGTCGTCAGCGCGACGTCGATAACTGGATTCATAAACTACGCGCAGTCCGGGATACGAGTGCAGGGGCAATACGTCTACCTCGTATCTTCTACAGGAACGGCGAGTACAAATCTATTGCAAATCTACGATGTATCGAATCCATCCGCTCCTGCGTTCGTCGGCAGCGTTCAAATTCCGCTGTATGGATTTGGTCTTTGGGTATCTGGGGAGTACGCCTATGTCATCTCGTACGTAGGCGTGAATTCCCTGAGCACATTGGTTGTCGTTGACGTTTCCAATCCTGCATCGCCGACGATTGCGGGATCGACCGATACGGGAACTCCGGGTGTGAATGTAGCCGACATCAAGGTGGTTGGAAAATATGCGTATGTGGCAGGTCAGAGCAACCTGCAATCCACGACACAGTCTTCCGAGAATTCCCAGATACTTGTATTTGACGTCTCCAATCCCGCCTCGCCATATTTGCTTAGCAGTTTACCGGTGTTGCACAGTCCGCAAGGCCTGGATGTCGAGGGAAGTTACTTGTATGAGACGTTCTACGATCAGTACTCGCTGAATATTTACGATATATCCAATCCTGCATCGCTTTCACAGGTAGGCACGGCTTCCTTGATGGGGACGTGCAAGCCGCAAGACGTTACCGTGGAAGGAACCACAGCGTATGTGGGATGTTATACAAATTCATCGGTAGGGGTAGTGGATGTGTCCAATCCAACTTCTCCAAGTGTGGATGGATATATATCTCTTCCGGCAACTTCTTATCCGATATTCCTGGAGTCGAAGGGGAGATATGTGTATTCGATCTCAAACACCCCAGGTGGAATGCTGTCAGTTATAGACACTGGTGGTGCGTAGCCACAATTTCATCCGGGCGCATTGAGGTAAGAGTTTTGAGCACGGAGGAATTATGAGCGTGGTTTCGATCAGAGCAGGTGACCGCCCCAGATTGTTATCGGCCAAGGGCCCAACCCGTGCAGTAGTCTTCCCGCGTCGGGTACATTGCCGCCGCTTTCCGCATAAGAGGGGACTCTAGTTCTCGAATTCGGTTTCCGGGATGGGGAGCACGTCGTCGGGCCGCGCGACCCAGACATAGAGTGTCGGCAACAGGAAGACGCTGATGACCAGCGCGCCGATGAGACCGCCGACGATGACGATGGCGAAGGGACGCTGCGAATCGGAGCCGATGCCGTGCGAGGTGGCGGCGGGGAGCAGGCCCAGGGTGGCGACCAGCATGGTCATCATGATGGGCCGGAGGCGGAGGACGGCGCCCTCGATGGCGGCTTCTTCGATGGTGTGGCCACTGGCGCGGAGCTGATTGATGTACTCGAGCATGATGACGCCGGTTTCCACCGAGACCCCGAAGAGCGCGAGAAAGCCGACGCCGGTGGAGACGCTGAAGTTGGTGTGCGAGAGAAGCAACGCAAGCAGGCCGCCGACCGGCGCCATCGAGACGGTAGCGAAGATGAGCAAAGCCCACTTGCCGGAGTGGAACATCATGTACAGGATGACGAAGATGACGATCAGCGTGATGGGCAGCACCACCATCAGCCGGCGGGACGAGCGCTTCTGGCTCTCATACTCTCCGGCCCAGTCGATCTTGTAGCCGGGGGGCAGCTTGACCTGGGCGTTGACCTTGCGGATGGCCTCTTCGACGGTCGAGCCGAGGTCGCGGTCGCGCACGCTGTACTTGATGGCGACGTAGCGCTGGGCGGCCTCGCGGTAGACCTCCTCGGCGCCGTCCTCGGTCTTGACGTCGGTCAGCTGCGAAAGGGCGACGCGTTCGCCGTTGGGGGCAAGCAGGCGAATGTTGTCGATCGCTTCCTGAGTATTGCGGAACTGGGGCAGATAGCGGACCACGACATCGTAGCGCGCGTCGCCCTGCAGCACCTGGGTGACGGCGTTGCCTCCGACGGCGGTCTGGATGGCGTCCTGCACGTCGGTCACGTTGATGCCGTAGCGTGCGGCGTCGTCGCGGTTGACGGTGTAGTTGAGGTTGGGCTGGCCGATGACGCGGAAAAGACCAAGGTCGGCGACCCCTTTGATCGGAGTCATGATGGAGACGATCTGATTGCCCTTCTCTTCGAGGGTCTTCAGGTCGTCGCCGTAGATCTTGACGGCGAGTTCGCCCTTGACGCCGCTGACGGCTTCTTCGACGTTGTCGGAGATGGGCTGGGAGAAGTTCCAGCCGACCCCGGGTATCTTCTCAAGCTCGGTGTCCATGGCGGCGATGAGGTTGTCCTTGTCCTGATGGAAGATGGGCCGCCACTGTTCTTTTGGTTTCAGGTCGACGAAGTACTCGGTATTGAAGAAGCCGGTGGTGTCGGTGCCGTCGTCGGGGCGGCCGGTCTGGCTGACCACCTTGGTGACTTCAGGGAATGAGTTGAGGCGGAGGCGCGCTTCGTTCATGACCCGGAGGCTGTCGGTGGGACCGGTGGAAGGAGCGAGCGTGCCGCGCACCCAGATGGAGCCTTCGTCGAGATGAGGGAGGAACTCCGAGCCGATGATGCCGCTGAAGCCGAGGAAGATGGCGAAAAGAAAAATCAGCACAGCCGCGCTGAGAGTGACGCCGCGATGCTCGATGGCCCACTTGGCGGCGGTCCGGTAGTGCCTGGTGAGCCAGGCCATGACGGGGTTTTCCCATTCGCTGGCGCCCTTCTCGTCGAACGCGAAACGGGAGAGCACGGGAGCGATCAGGATGGAGAAGAATAGGCCGCCGAGCAGCGCGAAGCTGACCATCCACGCCATGGGCTTGAACAGGCGGCCTTCGACGGCCTGCAGGGTAAAGATGGGCAGATACGCTGCGATGATGATGCCGCGCGCATAGAAGACGGGGCGCTGGACCTCGTGCGCGGCCTCGCGGATCTGCTGCGCCGGGGTAAGGCCCGGTCTGCGGGCGTGGCCGAGATGGCGGACGATGTTCTCCACCATGACGACGGAGCCGTCCACGACCATGCCGAAGTCCAGCGCACCCAGCGAGAGCAGGTTTGCGGGCGTGTTGCGCAGGTCCAGGCAGATGGCGGCGAAGAGCAGCGCAAACGGCATGGTGAGCGCGACAATGAACGCGCCGCGGACGTTGCCGAGGAAGAGAAACAGAATAACGACGACCAGCAGGATGCCTTCGGTGAGGTTCTTCAGCACCGTGTGGGTGGTGTAGCGAAGCAGATCGCTGCGATCGAGGAAGGGGACGATTTTGACGCCGGGAGGAAGGACGCGGTCGTTGAGTTCGGCAACCTTCTGGTGGATGCCTTCGAGGGCGGCGTCAGAGTTGTAGCCTTTCTGAAGCAGGACGATGCCCTCGATGACGTCCCCATCGTCGATGAGCTTGCCGTCTTCCTTTGCGATGACGGCCGGCTTGCTGTCCGGTTCGACGCAGGGATCGGGGCGGGCGGTGGGGTCGGATTCGCTGATCGGGGTAGCGCCGAAGCGGCAGGATTTGCCGATCTGGCCGAGGCGGATTTTGGGGCCCTGGACGACCGTGGCGATGTCTTTGACATGCAGCGCGGCGCCGTTCTGGGTCTTGAGCACGGTCTCTTCGATGTCGTGGACGTTGCGGTAGAGGCCGACTTCGCGGACGTTGATCTGCTGGTCGCCCTGCTCGATGAAGTTGCCGCCGGCGTTGACGTTGTTGTTGGCGATCTGCTGCTCGACCTGGCCGATGGATAGGCCGTAAGCGACCAGTTTGTCCGGGTCAACGCGGACCTGATACTCGCGGGTCATGCCGCCGAAGCTGGAGACATCGACGACGCCGGGGACTGATTTGAACTCTTTCTCGAGCTTCCAGTCCTCGAGCGACTTGAGTTCCATGCTGTCGTAGGCGGGATTGGTGGAGCGCAGCGTGTACCAGTAGATCTGACCGACGGGACTGTAGTCGGTGCCGATCAGTGGCTGCAAACCTGGGGGCAGGCTGACCTGCCCGAGGCGCTGATTTACAAGCTCCCGATTGTCTTCGTCGACCGAATCGTCGTCGAAGACGAGCATGACACTGGAGAGGCCGGCGAGCGAAGTGGACCGCAGATGCTGCATGTGCGGGAGACCGGCCATCTGGATCTCGACCGGGATGGTGACCTGCTGCTCGACCTCTTCGGCGGCGCGGCCGGGCCACTGGGTGATGATCTGGACGTAGTTGTTGGCGACGTCGGGATAGGCTTCGACGGGCAGTTGGTGGAACGAGATGGCGCCCCAGGCGAAGAGGATGACGGTGGCGCCGACCATGAGCCAGCGATTGTTCAGCGCGAAATCGACCAGGCGGCGAATCATCTATCGGTCCACCGGATTCTGCCGCGTTAGCGCGCTCGCGGCGGCCTGCTGGTGAAGGTGGACATACAATTCGCGCATCATCGAGGGATAAGAGTTTGTTCAGGTTCAGGGAAGGCGCACAAAAACTGTTTCTGTGCCGGCACCCAAACCCTTGGATATCATTATATTGAGCGCGCAGGCCTTGTCCGTTTGGCGGGTTATCTATCTTTAGGCGGATCAGGCTATCTTTTGGCTGAGTATCTATCTTTTGGCAGGAGATGCGCTTCGCGGGGCACGTCCGGACGCCCGGACGACCCCTGACGCCGTCGAATCGAACGAGACGAGAGATACTGTTTCCGGGCGTTCTGCGGCGCAGCGATTGCCGGCAAGGACGGTCACGGCTCCACGGGGCTCTAATGAGAGGTATGGTTTCTTCGCTCTTTGGCGACGGCAAGCGCGCAACCCTGATCTGGGCTGCGGCCCTGATTGCGTCGATTGCGGTGATTGACTGGAGGGTGGTAAAAGAGGCGCCCCTGGGGTTCCTCTACCTGCTGCCGATGCTGTTGCTGGGCAAGGTACTGAAGCCGTGGCAGACGGCGCTGGCGGCCGCGCTATGCACCTTTCTGACGGAGGAATTCGACCAGTACGCATGGCACCTGCGGGCGGGGCTGCCGCGCGATGTTCTCTACTTCATGGCCTTTTTCTCGGTTGGGGTGTTCGTGTCCGAGATGACTCGCAACCGGCAGATCATCCTGCGCCAACTCCATGAAATCGAGAAACAGAGTGATGCCCGGCGCGAGGCGGAAGAGCAGTTGGCCATCCTGATAGAAAGCAGCCCGGCCGCAATCATCACGGCGGACTCGGTGGGAACCGTGCTGATGGCAAACGAGGCGGCGCACCGGATGCTGGCAGTGAAGCCGCCTGGGCTGCTGGGACGATCCATTCACCGCTACTTTCCGTCGCTCGAGAATGTCTCCGGACGGGAGACCAGCCAGGCCCTGTTTCGCACGGTGATGCAGTCGCGCGGCCAGCGCGAGGATGGAGAGGGATTTCTGGCGGAGATTTGTTTCTCGACCTACCAGACCGGTTCGGGATTGCGCCTGGCGGCGATGATTCTCGACTCGTCGGAGGAGTTTCGCACGCGGGAGGAGTCCAGCCTGCACCAGATGCTGGCCGGATCTCGCATTGCCGTGGGTGCGGTTTCGCACGAGGTCCGCAACGTGTGCGGCGCGATCGCGGTGGTGCACCGGAACCTCTCGCGCAATGATCAGCTCGGCCGCGACAAGGACTTTGAGGCGCTGGGGAATCTGGTGGTGGCGCTGGAGCGAATTGCGGCGGTGGAACTTCGTCCGTATCCCGACCAGGCCATGGAGGTTGACCTGGTGGCCGTGCTGAATGACCTGCGCATCGTGATTGCCCCATCGTTGCAGGACCAAGGCATCCAGTGCATCTGGAAGCTGGATCCGGAGTTGCCGCTGGTATGGGCGGATGGCACGAACCTGATGCAGGTGTTTCTGAACCTGGCGACGAACAGCATCCGGACACTGGCGGAGAAGGACTCCGACCGGGAGTTGACAATCTACGCCCGCAACGAGGGCCAGCGGGTGACGGTGGAGATTCTGGATAATGGCGGCGGGGTTGCACAGCCGTCGGAGTTGTTCCGCCCCTTTCAAACCGGGGCCCAGAACACGGGCCTGGGGCTGTACCTGGCACGCGCGTTTGCCCGCTCCTTTGGGGGAGACTTGCGCTACAAAGTCATTCCTGGAAGCGCCTGCTTCATCGTTGAACTCGCGCCTGTGCGCTGAAGGGAAAGGGAGCCTATGACCGAACCCATTCGCATCCTGCTGATTGACGATCACATGCTCTTTCGCGAGAGCGTGGTTCGATTGCTGGAGACGGAGCCCGGGATTGAGGTGGCGGCCCGCTGCGCCACGGTCGCGGAAGGCCGGGAGGCCCTGGCCAACGTCGGGGTCGATGTGGTCCTGCTGGACTACGATCTGGGGGACGAGGCCGGCACCGATCTGCTGGCAGGACTTGACCATGGAGCGAAAACCGCAAAGGTGATTATGGTGACCGCCGGAATGAGTGCGAGCGCTACTCTGAACGCGGTGAATGCGGGTGTTGCCGGCATCGTGCTGAAACACAGCGACCCGCGCTATCTGATCGAGGCGATCCGTCAAGTGTCTTCCGGAGAGACCTGGTGGGACCCTGGAATCCTGCGCGGTGCGACAGCGAGCGGCCGGGCTGGTTCGCCGGCGAACGTGAGAGCTCTCACCGACCGGCAACGCCAGGTGTTGCGCAGCATTCTGGATGGGTTGACGAACAAGGAGATCGCGACGCGGATGCAGGTGTCCGAGACGTCGGTAAAGGCCAGCATCCAGGAGTTGTTCGCGAAAGCCGGAGTAAGGACCCGCAGCCAACTGGTGCGCGTCGCGATTGAGCGCTACAGCCTGGAATGGCTGAAAGAGATCAGTCGCGGCGCACCAGACTGACCGCGGGGGTTGCGGGTTGGGCGACACCGGAGCAAACGGGTCAGTCGCTGAGCTTCTGGTCGAAGTTGATGCCCTGGACCAGGTCGGCGAGCGCCTGCTGGGCTGCGCGGGTCTCGGTGTCGAGGGCCTGCTGGTCCTTCTGCTTCTGGACGATCTGGTCCTCGGTGTGGCTGAGGTCGTTGACGAAACGCTGCTGGGCCTGCTTGTCGGCGTCTTTCAGGGCGGTGATGTTGGCGCGCTGACGCTCTTCCTCGTCGTGCAGTCCCTTGATGTCGGTGTCGACGGCCCGCTTCCGGGCGTTCAAGTCGGCGAGCTTGCGCTGGGCGTCCAGCACGGGCTGGAGCTGCTTGAGGAAGTCGGGGTTGTCCTCTGGCTTCTCGCCCATCTCCTGCAGCAGGACCTTGATCTGCTGGTCGTTGATGTTGCCGACCTGAACCGTGCGCGGATAGGCGTGGGACTCGGCGACCTTGAAGTGGATGGTGGCGCCGGAGGCAACGGCGACGCGGAAGCGGTAGAGGGTGGGAGTGGTCTCGTCGGGCTTGGCGGTGCTCTCGGAGTTGAGTTGGTAGTCGTTGAGGCGGGCGTGTTCCAGGACGACGGTGCGGGAGTCGGTGGCGGCGTTGCGGATGGCGTAGTCGCGGGTAACGATGTCGCGGTAGTGCTCGGTCAGGACGCCTTTGGCGATGACGACGCTACGTAGAAGGTGGTTGGTTGTCGAATCGTTGGTGACGTGGACTGCTTCGTCGACCGCGTAGGAGAGCAGGCGCTTCTCGGCGGGGTGGATGGGATCGAGCAGGCCCTCGCCGCCGAAGTTGCCGTCCTCGACGATGGAGAAGGAGCCGCGGTCGAGCGTCAGGTCCGAGGTGTTGGTGATCCAGAGCGCACGCAGCGGGGTGGGCTGGCGCACGGACCAGAGGGTGACGCGCTCGGCGTCAATCTTGGTCTGTAGGATGGGGACCAGGGCGGACTCATTTTTGCGGATGGTGATGGGCTCGGTGATGTTGTAGGCGAAGTAGTCGTCGAAGGCGGCGGTAGTGGTGTTGGGATTGATGGATTCCCGCGCGAGGTTCTGGTAGAGGTCGTTCTCGATGGTGCCCCCGAGGGTTGCGTTGGCGGTGTCGAGCATGGGTGGCGCTGCGTTGACGGTGACGCTCTGATTGGCGCTGAGGTAGTTCTGGTTCAGATTGTTTTGGCCGGTGCCGCCGTAAATTCCGCCGACGCCGGCACTCATCCCGGAGCCGCGGCCTGCGCCCATCGCGCTGCCGGTCATTACGGTGGCCGCAGCATTCTGAGACGGGGTGAACTCGCCGCTCTCGTGGGTCTGCGGCGTGAGCTGGGCCTCCTGGGGCAGGCCAATCTCCGGGCGGCGGGAGTAGTAGGGCACTGACAGCGGCTGGATGAAGCTCTGCGGCGCACCCGCAATCAGCGAGAGTTGGACGTTGATCCAGTCCGCGCCGGTGGTGTTATCGACCACCGACCAGCCTTGCAGGGTTGCGGTTTGTTTGGCTAGCGAGTTTCCGGATTTCGGCTCGGTGAAGAGGATGCGGTAGGTCGACTTCCAGATGGGGACTTCGCTGATGTAGCTGACGTGCAGTTCGCGGGAGCCGGTCCCGTTGGCTGGCGCATTGTCTCGGAGGGTGAGGTGGCGCAGGCCCTGGTTGCGGGTGCTGGCCAGGAGCTGGAGGTAGCGGGTGACGTCGGTGTGCAGGTCGGCGTCGAGCAGGCGGACTTCCGTCGTAGAAGTGAGTTCGAGGGTGCGGATTTCGCCGGCGTCACCGATGACGGTGATCAGGCGCTTTTCGCTTGAGGGCTGGTTGTTCGCGGCGGAGGTGTCCTGGACTTCGATGTTGAGCAGGCGGCCGGAGATGGTTGCGCCGGGGCCCTGGACCTCGACCCGCGCGCCGCGGATGGCGTTGTAGAAATCGACGGCGGTGGGGTCCTCGCCGAGCGCCAGCGGCAGGGCCTTCAACTGCTGCTCCAGCGGTGTGGTGGAGTTGTAGCCGGCGCCGGCGATGCGTCCGCCATTCAGGTCGATCGCGGTCAGCGACTGCAGCACATCGTTGAGCTGCGCGGTGGTGAAGTCGATGGTGACGCTCTGGTCGCCGGTAACGCGGCCGGCATGCTCGAAGAAGCCAACGCCGTTCTTGTAGAGCGAGACGCGGGTGACCGGAAGCTGCGACGAGGCCGGGGCTTCGGTGTGCGCGGCGGGCTTGGTGGGGGCTTTGACGGCAGGCTTGGCTGCGGGCTGCTGCGCGTTTGTGACCGGGGTGATGGCAAGCAGGGTGATGGCAAAAAAGAGGGTGGGGATTCCGATTGCTTTGCGCATGCTGGCGAGTTCCTTCCGGCCCGGAGGGGGTCCTACTGCGAATTTAGCTGCCAATGATGGAACGGCAGCCGCGAAGGAACTTGCAGAAAATTCTTCGCTAAATTCCCGGCTGCAATGATAGACCCCCGTTTCGCGCGATTAGTTCCAGGAATAAGCAAGGAATTCCGCGCGAGGAGTGGGAGGTCGGAAGTCGAAAGCCAGAAGCGGGCGTCAGGGCACGATGACCGCGGGGCCATTCGCGGTATTGGGCGATTGGCGATGGATGTCGCACTCGAATTGTGAGATTCTTGGGGGCAAGAATAGAGGGCTTGTATGCGCAGACAGCCAGGGGAACGTGCTTCACGCAAAGCTGGAATTGCGTTCGCCTTCGTTGCTCTGTTTATGGCGAACGCGAGTCACCTCTACGGCCAGGAGGCGCCTGCTGCTGCTGTAGGCAAGACTTCCGACCCCGCTCAGCCCGCGCAGCGCGACTACCGTTTTGAGGTCGCTTCGATACGGCCCGGCCCTCTCGACGGTCGCTTATCCGGTCCACCGGGCCCTTCGTACACGCCTGGACGTTTCAGGCAAGAAGTCACGTCGATTGATGGTCTGGCTTTTATCGCCTTCGGAAAGAAGCAAGGCTTCGAGATCGAGTGTCCGGAGTGGATGTATAAGACCTATTTCACCGTCAACGCCACTATTCCCGATGGAGCGACCAAGGCGGATCTCCCGGTGATGGTGCGGCACCTTCTGGAAGACAGGTTCGGGCTGAAGTACCATCACGTGTCGCGGCAGGTGGCGGGCTACGAACTGGTGGTGGCGAAATCCGGCGCGAAGGTGGAGAAGCAGGCCGGACCCGCTTCGGATTCGCTGTCGGGACCCGGACCGGAGTTTCACATTAGTAAGGACGGACAGGCGGAATTCGGAAAAGATACGCCTTCCATGATTGGGTGTGGCGGCCTGGGCTGTTGGTTCCACGGCCATAATCGGACGATGCAGGCTCTGGCGGCGGATTTGGCCGCGAGATTACGCGCGCCCGTGGTGGATGCGACCGGGTTGCAAGGAGGCTATGACTATACCGTTATGTTCACAGACGAGTTTGTCTACACTCCCAACGGTCCTGTCCCCGTCACGGACCTACCGAATGCGCCGCAGGAATACCCATTGCTCCGCGACGCGCTAAAAGAGCAGCTCGGACTCGAGGTAAGGCCGGTGAAAAACGTCGCCCTCGATGTGGTGGTGCTGGACAGCGCGAGCAAAGAGCCGACGGAGAACTGACTAACTTGCGTCTGGAGGCCGGAGGGCTATAGATCGGGCTTTCAGCCCTTTGCCCTCCTTGGTTGGCCCCACCTGGGGCTTCGCCCCAGGCTAAGATAGAGCGGGCCTTTGGCCCTCGGTGCCTTGTACCGGGCGCTTCGCGTTCAGGCGGATTGCTGCCAGCCGGTGGCGACGTGGCGGTAGGTGGGGGTGAAGCCTAGGGTGCGGGCGGTGGAGAGGAGTTTGTCGAAGTTGAGGCTGATGGTGGCTCCGGCTAGTTGGGTGACTTCGTCTTCGATGGGGAGGTCGAAGTCGTCGGCGCCGTAGAGGAGCCCCGAGAGGGCGCGCTCGTTCTGGGTGAGGACGGAGGTGCGGATGCGGGGGATGTTGTCCAGGTAAATGCGGCTGAGGGCGAGGTGGCGAAGGTATTCGGCGGTGGAGATTTCGATGCCGCCGAGCTGGGTGAACCAGGGCTTGTAGGTCCAGCAGAGGAAGCTGGAGAGCGCGCTGCCGTGGCCTGCGGCGATGAGCTGGTCTTGAAAGGCGCGGGTGCGTTCGAGGTGTTCGATACGCTCTTCGATGGTCTCGTCGAAGCCGATGACCATGGTGGCGGAGGTGCGCAGGCCGGCCGAGACGAGGGCGCGCTGGGCGGCGAAGTATTCGGCTACGGTGTATTTGAATTTGCTGTGGCGTGCGCGGAAGTCTTCGGTCAGGATCTCGGAGCCGCCGCCGGTGATCCAGCGGACGCCGGCGGCTTTGAAGCGGGCCGCGGCGGCGAGGTAGTCGAGGTTAGCGTGGTCGGCCAGGTACATGAACTCGGCGATGGTGAGGGCGTAGAACTCCATGCGCTCGCCGTAGCGGGCGCGGATGGCGGCAAAGAGGTCGCAGTAGTAGTCGAGCGGGAGATGCGGGTTGAAGCCGCCGTTGAAGCCGACCAGGTCGCCGCCCATGGCGAGCAGTTCGTCGATCTTGGCGAAGACCTGGTCCTGCGAGAGGACGTAGCCCCCGGGCTGGCCGGGGAGTTTGTAGAAGGCGCAGTAGTCGCACTGGGCGACGCAGACGTTGGTGTAGTTGATGATGCGCATCAACATGTAGGTGCAGGCCGAGGGCGAGTGGAAGCGCGCGCGCACCTGCGAGGCGAGCGAGCGCATGTCCGCGTCGCTGGCCTCGCGCCAGAGGGTGAGAGCGTCTTCGGCGGAGATGCGCTCGCGAGCTTCGATCCTGGTGCGGATGTCGGCGAGCGTGGAGGGGGTGGTGAGCACAGGTTAATTCTAAATCCGCCGGGCCGCGGGCGCCGCGAACAGCAAGGTACTCGCTCACGTTGCAGATGTGACGGGGCGCACAGCCGGGATGGAAGCGCGGGATACAATTGTAGATATGAGCGAGGCTGCAGAGTCGGCGGTTGGCGCCGAAGAAAGTCCGGCGGAACAGAAGTACACACGGAACAACCCGTATTATTCCACGGTGGTGACGAACTATCTTCTCAGCGGCGAAGGGTCCGAGAAGGAGACTCGGCATCTGGCCTTTGCGCTGGAAGACGGCATGACGTATGCGCCGGGCGATGCCATCGGCGTGCTTCCGGAAAACCGCGCCGAGGCGGTGGCAGAGGTGCTGGCTGCGCTGGGACGCACCGGCGAAGAGCGCGTGCTGGACCATTACAAGATGGAGATCAGCTTTGAGGAGGCACTGCGCTCAAGGCTGACGATTGGCAAGCTGGCGCGCGGGGCCATCGGGCAATATGCCAAGCTGCCCGGAGCGCCGGGCGCGGGTGGGCGCGGCTACGACAATCTGAAGCTGCTGTGCGGGCCGGACAACAAGGCGCGCGCGGAAGAGTATTGCTGGGGCAGGGAGTTTATCGACCTGCTCACCGACTTTCCCGGCGTGGTGAAAACCCCGCAGGAGCTGTTCAACGTGCTGCAGCGGCTGGTGCCGCGGCTGTATTCGATTGCGTCCAGCCAGCTTGTGCACAAGGACACGGCCGAGACCACCGTGCGCGTGGTGCGCTACGACACCCATGGCCGCGACCGGCAGGGAGTTGCCAGCGGGCAACTTGGAGAGCGCGCGCAGGTGGGTGCGGTGCTGCCGATCTTCCTGGCCGCGAACCAGAATTTCAAGCTGCCGGAGGACCACTCGGCGCCGGTGATCATGGTTGGGCCGGGGACGGGAATCGCGCCGTTCCGGGCGTTCCTGGAGGAGCGGCAGGCGAGGGGCGCGAGCGGCGACAACTGGCTCTTCTTCGGCGACCAGCACCGGGCGTCGGACTTTCTGTACGAGGAACAATGGGCCGCGATGCAGGCGGACGGGACCTTGACGCGGATGGACACGGCGTTTTCGCGCGACCAGGCGGAGAAGATCTACGTGCAGGACCGCATACGCGAGCACGCCGCCGAACTGTTCGCGTGGCTCCAGCGCGGGGCATACTTCTACGTCTGCGGCGACGCCTCGCGCATGGCCAAGGCGGTGGAAGTGGCGTTGCTGAGCGCGATCGAGGAAGGTACGCAGGGAACGCTGGAGCAGGCTGCGGAGTATCTCGCCGCGATGAAGAAGCAGAAGCGGTACCAGCGGGATGTTTACTAGGTTCGAGGTTCTGGGTTCGAGGTTCGAGTAGATGCACGCCCCAACATGGTTCGTTGGGGCTTCCGCTAATGTGTAGGGAATGGATCAGACGCGGAGGTAATCGGGTCGCCAGCTTGTGATGGCCTGCTTGATCTGCTTTTCGGTCAGGTTCTCGTCGAGCGCGCGTTTGACCAGCCCGGGGAGTTCGGCGTCGGAGGCGAAGCGCAGGCCGATGATTTGGCGCACCGTGAGGGCCTGGCTGCGCGCGAGCAAGTCGGCGGGGAGCAGCGCGGTGTAGCGGAGCTTCTCCTCCAGGCGGATGATGCGGTCCTGGGCTTTGAGCGCGTAGGAACGGTTCAGGGCGAAGCCCATGAAGAAGATGATCGACATCAGTATGGCCCAGGGGAACAGGTGGGGGTGATCGGGCCAGTGCCGGATCATGGCCCATACCGCAAAGATGATGTTGAGCAGCAGGATGGGCAGGACAAAGAAGTGGAAGGGTGGATGAAAGCGGGTGTGGTTCTTGTAGTTCTGCGGTTCGGGCATGGAGCAGGTCCTTTCAGTTTTTGCAAGAAGGATGCGGGATCGGGTTAAAGATGCGGGTTAGCCGGCCCGGTTGCGGAGGATTTTGAAATCATGGCGATGATACATCGAAAGGCGAGTGGTAAGTGATCAGTGGTAAGGAAACAGATTCGAGCTGGGATGAGCCCAGGGTGTGAGATGGGGTAGGCTCGAAGGCATGGCAGCAAAGCGCATTGGGGTGCATGTGGGGACGGCCGGCGGGGCGTGGACGGCGGTGAACCGCGCGGTGGAGGCGGGGGCGAATACGTTCCAGATATTCTCCTCGAGCCCGCGGGCGTGGAAGGCGGCGGACGTGAAGCCGGCGGACGCGAAGAAAATGCGCGAGCTGCGGGCGGAGTTCGGCGTGGGGCCGGTGGCGATCCACGCCAGCTACCTGATCAACCTGTGCAGCCAGACGGAGGCGGTGCGCGAGAATTCGATTGTGGGGTTTCGCGGCGAGGTGGAGCGGGCGCTGGCGCTGGGTGCGGAGTACCTGGTGCTGCATCCGGGAAGCTGGAAGGGGCTGACGCGCGAAGAAGGGCTGCGGCTGGCGGCGGAGTCGATTGAGCGGGCGATTGCGGGAGTCGATTTTACGGAGAAAGACTTCAGGATTCTGATTGAGAATACGGCGGGAGCGGAGTTTTCCCTCGGCGGCAAGCTGGAGCAGGTGGCGGAGCTGGTGGAGACGCTGAAGCCGTGTGCTCCGGTAGCGGTGTGCCTGGATACGTGCCATGTGCATGTGGCCGGGTACGACATTGTGTCGGAGGACGGATACATCGAGACGATGAAGCTGGTGGAGGCGACCGTGGGGATCGACGCGGTGAAGGTGTGGCACTGCAACGATGCCAAGGCGCCGTTCGGATCGAAGCTGGACCGGCACGAGCATATCGGCGAGGGGACAATCGGCGCGACGGCGTTTCGGCGGCTGCTGCACGACGAGCGGTTTGCACACTGCGCGTTCATTGCGGAGACGCCGGTGGACGCTCCGGGGGACGAGGCGAGGAACGTGGGCGTGCTGCGGACGCTGGCCGCGGGATAGCCGAGGTTGGCGGCGTTGGTGATGGAGTATGGTGTAAGCCCGATTTGTTCGCGGATTTATTGAGAGTTTGGCGTAACGTTGCTAATCTGATCGCGTCTGTTCCCAATAGAGAGGGAGGACTTATGCGGACGAGACTGCATTTTTTTTGGGTAGCTGCGATTGCATGTGCCATGGTTCTTGGGGGCGTGGCTGGCGCACAAATGGTTCCGTGTATCAGTGGCGGCATGGTGGGCGGGGTGATGCTGGGCATCGGCGGAGGCACGAAGAGTGCGCCGTTCAGCGCGGTGGTGAAGTCGAGCTTCGAACAGAGGCTGGCGGATGGCAACGCGATCCACACGGTGACCCGATCGCACCAGGCGCGGGACTCGGCTGGAAGGACGATGACGGAGATGCCGCAAGGATGCGTGCGCGGCGAAGATGGCCAGATGCACGAGCGGTTGAGCGTCAACGTGAACGACCCGGTGACGAGGACGAGCATGAACTGGCAGATGGGCGATGACATGCAGCCGAAGGTGGCGCATGTGTATCATCAGCCGGAGATACCGGCGCGCCCGGTAACGCCGCGACCGCAGCCGAGCGCCGAGCAACTGGCGCAGCAGCAGAAGATGGTGCAGGCTGCGCGGGCCCAGCAGGCGCTACAGCAGAAAGAGAACCAAATAGAGGACCTAGGGACCAGGGACTTCAACGGCGTCCTGGCCCATGGCACGCGGACCACGCGGACGATTCCGGCGGGAGAAGAGGGCAACGACCAGCCGCTGGTGGTGATCAATGAAAACTGGAGAGCCAGGGAAATGGGGCTGACGGTGATGACGATCAGCGACGATCCGAGGCGCGGGCGGACGGTGACCGAGTATGAGGAGTTGACGCTCGGCGAGCCCGATCCCGCGGTGTTTGCTCCGCCGGCAGGGTATACGGTACAGGAGCAGCCGCAGACCGGGATATTGGGCGGGGGTGTGTTGAGCGGCGGTTCGTATTAGGGAGGGGCGGAGTCTCAGTCGCGGTCGCGCGGATGCAGTGGGGAAGTGAGGCGGCTAGACGCTGGCTGCGGGGGCGCGGATTCGATAATCGGAGCGCGAAATAATTCAATTGGCTGCAAATAGTTCGGGTGTATGCTTGCGCCGGATTCGAGAGGCGGACATGGCTCGCGTCGAGATGCGCAGAGGTCTGTGGTTGGGAGTTGGGATTTCGCTGGTGGCGGCGTTGCCAGTGCTAGCGCAGGGCAACGCCACATGTACTGTCGGCAGCGGCGCCTATAACACCTACGGCGTAAACGGGAAGGTGGGCGCACCCTTTTGGGGTACGACCAAGACGACCTTCGAGCAGACGCTCGCCGACGGCAGCCGCATCCATAGCGAAACGACGAGTTTTCAGGCTCGAGATTCCACCGGAAGAGTGCGGACAGAGGAGGTGGAGGATTGCCAGGTTGGCGAGGATGGCCAGCCTCATCCGCGGGTCCGGGTGGAGATTTCCGATCCGGCAACGCACTCGAACCTGATGTGGGAGACCGGGGAGAATACGCAAAAGGTCGTCCAGGTATTCCACTATGATCCAACCCCACGGAAGGCGACACCGGAAGAGCTGGCGGAGATGCAGCGGCAGATGAAGCTGAATCAATCGCGCTGGCAGAGCCAAGCTCAGAACCGGACCGAAACCCAGCTCGGGACCCGGGAAATCAACGGCCAATTGGCGAAGGGGAACCGCATGACGGTAGTGGTTCCAGCGGGTGCGGAAGGAAATGACCAGCCTCTGGAGACGGTTCAGGAGATGTGGAAGTCAGATGCTCTCGACCTGACGCTGATGGCGTCCAGCAGCGATCCCAGGCGCGGCAAGACGACATTTGAGTATGAGGATTTGACGTTCGCCGAACCGGACCCTGCGCTGTTCAAGGCCCCGGATGGCTACAAGGTGGTTGAACAACACCAGGAGCAGTAGCACCAGCGGGGCAGCCTCAGTCGCGGTCGCGGGGGATGCGGACGCGGAACTCAGTGTTGCCGGGTTCGGAGGCGAAGGTGACGGTGCCGCCGTACTGCTCGGTGATGCGCTGTACGATGCCGAGGCCGAGGCCGGTGCCGGCGCCGACCGGCTTGGTGGTGTAGAAGGGGTCGAAGATGTGGGGCTGGCTCTCCAGCGGGATGCCGGGGCCGTCGTCGGCGATGGTGATGCAGAGGTAGTGGCGGGGCTTCGACTTGGCGCCGGCGGTCGAGTCTTCTTCCCAGGTGCGGACGCGGATGTGGCCGCCGGGCGAGACTGCGTCGATGGCGTTGTCGAGGATGTTGGTCCAGATCTGGTTGAGGCCGGAGCACTCGCATTGCAGGGCGGGAAGGTTTTGGGCGAGGTCCTTTTCGATGGTGATCTGCTTTTCGCGGATCTTGTGGGCCAGGATGATGAAGGTTGCGTGGATGCTCTCGTTGATGTCGACCGATTGCTTCTGGCCCTTGCCTTCGTAGGCGTACGATTTGACCGCCTTGACCAGGCTGGAGACGCGCCCGATGCTCTCCTCGATGGTCGAGACCAGTTGCATGCTGGAGACCAGGGCTTCCAGCCAGCTCAGCGCGTCCGAAAAAAACGGTCCGGGGAATTCGGACCGTGCGCACTCGAGTTCCGTTGAATCGATGCCGATGGACACCAGGGTGGGCGCCAGCTTCCAGGCGTCTTCCACGTTGGCGGCTTCCATCCACTCGGCGAGCTTTTCTTCGGCGTCGCTCTGCTCCAGCGAGTTCATGCGCACCGGCTTTTCCTTGGCGAGTGCGTACTCCTGCAGTTCGAACATGCATTGCTTCTGCTCGTGATTCAGTTCGGCCTTGGAGAACTTGGCGGTGAGCTGGTGCATGCGCATCAGGTTCGCGCGCAACTGCGCAGCCGCGCGGACGGCGGCGGTGCCGGGATTGTTCAGCTCGTGCATCAGGCCGGCGGCGAGCGTGCCCAGAGAGGCCATTTTTTCCTGCTGGACGACAATGCTCTGGAACTTCTGGAAGCGCAGGGCCATGTTGCCGAGGATGGCTTTGCGCACCTCCGGGCAGGCGGTCATGATGTTCCAGAACTGCTGCTCGTCGAACTGGAGGAGTTCGCAGGATTCTGTGGCGCGGACATTGGCGGCGTTGGGGATGTTGGCCAGCAGAGGCAGTTCGCCGAGCGCGGTCCCGGCGGGGATGGCACCGATGATCTGCTCGCGGCCATCGGGAAGAGTGTGGTAGATGCGAAGCTCGCCGGAGAGAAGAATCCAGAAGTGGGTGGCGGCCTCGCCTTGCCGGGCGACGAACTCGCCTTCCGCAAGGTGTAGCTCGCGGGCATCGCCCAGGCAGCGGATCTCCTGCTCGGGGACGGTGGCGAGGATGGGGACGGCACGCAGACGCGCCACCATGGCATCGCTCATGCTCTCCTGTCTGCCTTCCACGGCCTGGACGTTCTCGCTCACAGCCTTATTGGATTCCTCCCGATCCCGAAAAGCTTCTGAATCTAATGCTTCCAAGGCGTCATCCTTGCCTCCCCAAACGGGTTAGGGCCCTCTACAGCGTAGCCAGGTACTGGTGCATAAACTGCACCGCGATGGACCCTTCGCCGACGGCCGAGGCGCAGCGCTTGACCGAGTTGAAGCGGACGTCTCCGGCAACGAAGATTCCCGGCGTGCTGGTTTCCAGCAGGTAGGGCTCGCGTTCCAGCTTCCAGGCGCCGGGCGCGCGCGCCTTCAGATCCGGCCCGGCGAGGATAAAGCCTTTCTCGTCCAGGGCGATGTCCTGGGGCAGCCAGTCGGTTTTGGGGGCCGCGCCGATGAAGATGAAGAGGGAGTTTGCCGCGCGCGTCTCCTGCCCGCGCGGGGTCTTCAGGTTGATGCACTCCAGACGGCCGTTGCCGGACATGGCGACCAACTCGGTGTGGGTTTCGACCACGATGTTAGACGTGGCCGCGATCTGGTCGATCAGGTACTTGGACATGCTCTTGTTCAGCGACTCTCCGCGCACCAGCATGTGCACCCTGGCAGCGTAGCGCGAGAAGTGCATAGCCGCCTGGCCGGCAGAGTTCGCACCGCCGACGAGGTAAACCTCCTCGTCCGCGCAGGACATGGCCTCGGTCTTGGCGGCGCCGTAGTAGACTCCGGCGCCGGCGAACTGGTCCGCGCCCGGCACGTTGAGCTTGCAGTACGAGACCCCGGTGGAGATGAGGCAGACGTGGCAGGACAGTTCGCGGCCATCGAGCATCTTCACGATGTGGTAGCCGTTCTCTGAGCGAATGCCGGTCACGCGCTGGGTGAGAAACTCCGCGCCCAGGCGGTTGGCCTGCAGGAAGGCGCGCTTGGCGAGCTCGTCGCCGCTGAGTCCCTGGGGAAAGCCCAGATAGTTCTCGATCTTCGAGCTGGAGCCGGCCTGGCCGCCGACGGCTTCGGGCTCGACGAGCAGGGTGCGCAGGCCTTCGGAGGCGCCGTAAACACCTGCGGCGAGTCCCGCCGGTCCCGCGCCCACGACAATGACGTCGTAAAACTCCTCGAGCGCCTGGGTGCGCAGGCCGATGCGGCCGGCGAGTTCCATGGTCGATGGCTGAACCATGGCGGTGCCGTCGCCGAACAGGACGACCGGCAGTTTGGCATCGTCGAGGCCCTTTTCCTTTAGCAGATCGACTGCTTCGGGCATGCTCTCCGGGTCCATCCACTTGTATTCAATGCGGTTGCGCGAGAGGAAGTCGCGCACGGCGTGGTCGGTTGGCGACCAGCGCAGGCCGATGACGCGGATGCCCTCGTAGGGCGCTTTGTAGCCCTGCTTCCAGGCTTCCAGCAAGTCGTCGAGGACGGGGTAGAGCTTCTCCTCCGGCGGGTCCCAGGGCTTGTTCAGGTAATAGTGGATCTTGGCGGCGTTGATGGCGCGGATGGCGGCTTCGGTGTCGGCGTACGCGGTCAGCAGCACGCGCTTTGCCTCCGGATATAGCGGCATAGCCTGCTGCAGGAAGTCGACGCCGGTCATGCCGGGCATGCGCTGGTCGGAGAGGAAGAGGGCGATGATCTCCTTGCGCTCCTGCAACTGCCTGCAAATATCGAGAGCAGCCTGACCGGACGCGGCGCGGATAACACGGTAGTTCTGGCCGTAGTTACGGCGCAGGTCCTGCACCACAGCTTCGAGTACGCTGATGTCGTCGTCGATGGCGAGAAGTATCGGCTTGGGCATAGTGCGTGAGATGCTGCGTTCCCGGGACCCGTCTTCGGCACGCGGAAAACAGCGTTCTGATTCGATTCTCAGCCGACCGGAGAGGGTTCAGAAAGCCCGGTTTCCCGTAACCGGCCCGGCCGCGTTAGCCTTATTGGGAACCTGGAGGCTGAACCGGATTCCCGAGGCTGCTGTACGAATTGTAGACATCCAGCCTGCATCGCGCGAGTGCCGCCGATGAGAAGATTGACGGCTCTGAAATGCCGGAGGAGACAGTACCGATGAACCTGATCATCCTTGCCGACAACCAGGCGATCTTCCGGGCAGGCGCGGCCCGCGTGCTGGCGCAGGAGGACGACATGCGGATCGTGGCCCAGTGCGAAGACCTGACCCGGCTCTCGCATGCGCTGGACGCCTATCGAAACGCCATCTTGCTGGTGTCTGCCAGCATGGAGTTGGACGTGCGCACCGTGGTCGCGCGTGCCCAGGCGGCGAGCACCCGCACCATCCTGGTCGCCGAGAACGGCGCTGAAGTCGGAGAAGACTTGGCCCGGGCGCTGGACGGCGTGCTCTTCCGCAACGTCCCCGGGGTCGACCTGATTGACTGCATTCGCCGGGTGGGGGCGGGGCAACGGTGCGTGCAGCGCTCCAATGTGACCTCCATCGTGGCGCAGGACACGGTAGGCGCGCGGGTACGCGACTGGCTGACACCCAAAGAGATGCAGATCGTGGCGCTGATCGCCCAGGGCTGCAAGAACCGGCAGATTGCAGAACAGCTCCACACCAAGGAACAGGTGATTAAGAACTACCTGCGCAGCATCTACGACAAGACCGGCGTCTCCGACCGGCTGGAGCTGGCGCTGTTCACTATCCACCACCGCGTGCTGGCCGAGGCTGCCGCGCGGGCCAGCGATCTGCTGCAGGCGAAGTCCGCCTGAGGCCAAGCAGAGTCAGTCCCGACGTATTTCTCGCGAAAGAACATCCGTGTACACTCTCGCCCGGGGGAGAATCCTCCCTGCGGGAGAAAGCGAATGAAGACGCGGAGTTTGATCTTGGCATGTTTTGCGTGCTGCGTAGCGACTGCGGCCGCGGGGGCGCAGACGATTGCGCATTTGGAAAAGCACGGCACGACGACCCAGTTAATTGTGGATGGCAAGCCGTACCTGGTGTTGGGCGGAGAACTGGCGAACACGGCTTCGTCGAGCCAGGAGTACATGAAGCCGGTGTGGCCGCGGCTGGCCAAAATGCACCTGAATACCGTGCTGACCGGAATGTCGTGGGCGCAGTTTGAGCCGGAGGAAGGGAAGTATGACTACGCGCTGGTCGACGGCCTGCTGGCCGCGGCACGGCAGCAAAATCTGAAGATCATCTTCATCTGGTTCGGCAGTTGGAAGAACGGCATTTCTAGCTTCGCGCCCGCGTGGGTCAAGGCGGACCAGGAACGCTTTCCGCGCGTCCAGATTGCCTCGGGCAAGTCGATTGAAGTGCTGTCGACGCTGAGCGGGGAGAATCTGCGGGCGGATTCCAAGGCTTACACGGCCTTTATGCATCATCTGCGCGAGGTCGATTCCGGCAAGCACACCGTCATCATGATCCAGATGGAGAACGAGGTTGGCGTACTGGGCGATTCGCGCGACCGCAGCGCGGCGGCGGATGCGGCCTTTGCCAAGCCGGTGCCGAAGGAACTGATGGACTACCTGCAGGCGCACCAGGCAACGCTGCGACCGGAGTTGAAGAAACTGTGGGACGCGGCGGGCGATAAGACCAGCGGAACGTGGACGGAAGTCTTCGGCGAAGGGGCGGCGACCGACGAGGCGTTCATGGCGTGGAACTACTCGCGTTACATGGGCCGGATTACGCAGGCCGGGAAGGCTGAGTATCCGGTGCCGGTGTTTACGAATACATGGATTGTTCAGCCGCAGGACCGCGGCCCGGGAGACTACCCGAGCGGGTGCCCGGAGCCGCATGTGCTGGACATCTGGCGCGCCGGTGGCCCGCAGATCGACATCAACGCTCCGGACATTTACCTGCCCAACTTCGCGGAGTGGGTGGCCAAGTTCCATCAGAACGGCAATCCGCTGTTTGTGCCGGAGTCGCGCGGCGACGCGATGGGAGTCGCCAATGCGTTTTATGCGATTGGGCAGCACGACGGCATTGGCTACTCTCCGTTCGGCATCGACAACATGGGCCGCCTGGCTGCGGCTGGCGCTGCTCCGCCCGACCCTGAGAACACGCCGCTGGCCAGGGGATACGCGGTCCTGGGGCAGCTTGCGCCCTTGATCCTGCAGCATCAGGGTATGGGGACGATCGGGGCGGTGGTGGTCAGCGCGCAGCAGAAGCAGACCGTCTCGATTGGCAGCTACACCCTGACGGTGAGCGCGGTGCAGAACCGGCGGTCGACTGCGGTCGCTTCCACAACCACCGAGGCCGTGCCGACTTACGCGCTGGTGATCGCCACCGGACCGGATGAATACGTGATTGCCGCCAACAATGCGGAGATTATTTTTTCTCCGAATGCGCCGGGACCGCCCATTGCCGGGCTGGCGCAGGTGCAGGCCGGCAACTATGTGGACGGCCAGTGGGTTCCTGGACGCTGGCTGAATGGGGACGACATTCTGCTGAACTACAAGCTCGCGGATGCAGCGGCTGCGAACCAATCCGGCAGCGGGCTGCGATTCGCGGCGGATGGGCCGACCATCCAGAAGGTGAAACTATATCGCTATAAGTAGCCGCCGGCCTAAGCGGTGACGGCGCCGAGCTTTTCCGCGATGGACTTTGCCTGGGTGAAGAGCAGCAGGTAGTCCGGGCCGCCGGCCTTGGAATCGGTCCCGCTCATGTTGAATCCGCCAAACGGGTGCGCGCCAACCATGGCGCCGGTGCACTTGCGGTTGAAGTAGAGATTGCCGACGTGGAACTGCTCGCGCGCGCGGTCGAGCTTGGCGCTGGATGTTGAGTAGAGCGCTCCGGTCAGGCCGTATTCGGTATTGTTCGCGATCGCGAGGGCATCGTCGAAGCCGTTTGACTTGATCACGGCCAGCACCGGACCGAAGATCTCCTCGAGGGAGATGCGCGCGGTGGGAGCGACGTCCGCGATGACGGTGGGCGCAATGTAGAAGCCGCCTTCGGGCGTCTCGACTGCTTGGCCGCCGGCGATCACGCGGCCCTCAGACCGGCCGATCTCGATATAGTCGAGGATCTGCCGGTACGCGGCCTGGTTGATGACTGGGCCGGCGTAGAAGTTCTCCGCCGGGTCGCCCTGCCGGATCTGGGCGACGCGTTCGTGCAGCCGGTCGCAAAAGGCATCGTAGATTTCGGCGTCCACAATGGCGCGTGAGCAGGCGGAGCACTTCTGGCCGTTGAACCCGAACGCGCTGACAGCCACGCCTTCGACCGCGGCGTCGAGGTCGCAGTCGGACTCGACGACAATGGAGTCCTTGCCGCCCATCTCCAGCACGGTGCGCTTGATAAAGTGCTGCCCAGGCTGGGTCCTGGCCGCGCTTTCGTGGATTTCGAGGCCTACGGCCTTTGATCCGGTGAACGCGATGAAGCGCGTCTGGGGATGTTCGACGATGGCAGAGCCGAACTTCGCGCCGGCGCCGGGGCAGAAGTTCACCACGCCGTCGGGCAGGCCGGCCTCTTCGAGCAGGCTGAAGAAGATTGCTGCGATGGTGGACGCGTCGCCGGAGGGTTTGAGGATGACCGTGTTGCCGCAGACGATGGCCGCGGAAGTCATACCCGCCATGATGGCCAGCGGGAAGTTCCACGGCGGAATAACCGCGCCTACTCCGAGCGGAATGTAACGCAGTTGGTTACGTTCTCCGGGGTACTGGATGGGCGTGGTGGCGGCGTCAAGGCGCAAGGCCTCACGAGCGTAAAACTCGAGGAAGTCGATGGTCTCGCCCACATCGGCGTCGGCCTCGGCCCAGTTCTTGCCCACCTCGTAGACCAGCCAGGCGCACATTTCCAGCTTGCGCTCGCGCACCAGGGCCGCGGTGCGGAAGAGCAGACCGGCGCGTTCGGCTGCGGGCACGCGCGACCAGGTGGCGAAGGCAGATTGCGCGGCCTCAATCGCGGCTTCCACATGGCTCTCGTCGGCGCGCTGGTGGACGCCGACCACCTCGGCCGGCCGGGCCGGGTTGATCGAGACGATGTTGGCCTCGGTGCGCAGGCGCCGGCCGCCGATGACCAGGTCGTATTCCTGGCCGAGCCTGGAGCGAACCCCGGTTAGGGCCTCCAGCATGGGGTAGCGCACGTCCGCATCGGCGAAGTTGAGGGGGGGCTCGTTGGAGAATGGGGCAAAGAGTATCGGAGTGGCTATGCCGGGAGCGGTGGCTGCGGTCATGGGGAGATTCTAGACCCCGGCCCGTCTAGTTTGGGCGTTCTTGATAAATACGGTATTGACAGTAAGTACTAGTTAGAATACTATTCTCAACGGGAGGAGCAAACCATGGGTCTACACGACGAGATTCGGGAAATTGCGAAGCTGAAGTTCGTGTCGCCTGCGCAGCAAGCGTCGAAGGGCACTTTTCAAATTGCGGTGAAGAGTCTGATGCGGGAGGCTGAGGCGGCTGGTGTTTCGACGGCTGGGCGCGTGCCCGCATTCTGCAACTCAATCCGGACGAGAGATTTTCTGGATGGGAATGGCGTAGACATCGTGGGGATTGATGGGCCCCAATCAGGCCTGGGCACAAAGGTAGTGGTTCATTATCGGTTCCGGTCCGTTGACAACGGGACGGATGGGCTAGCGAGGCTGGAGGGCGACCCTCTGATGCGGTTGCGGGGAGTGCTGAAGGGCGCAATGCGGGAAGGGGCAGCCGCCTTTCTCCGCGAACTGAGACGAGACAAAGAGGATGAGCCTGTTGACGACGGGAAGAAGGTGGCATAGTGGCTCGCGTCTTCTGGGATGCAATGCTCTTTATTTATTTGATGGAAGATGATCCCGTGTTTGGAGAGCGCGTGAGTCAATTACGCGCTCGTTCATTCGAGCGCGGCGACGAGATTTGCACCAGTGCGCTAGCGTTGGGCGAGATTCTGGCAGGGATGTATCGAGATCGGACGGTGGCAGAGGCGGAGCAGGTGCGAGACGATATTGTTGCGTCGGGGGTCAAGATACTGCCGTTTGACCTGGCCGCTAGTAGCCGTTTCGGCTTGCTGAGGGCAAAATATCGAAAATCTGCAGCAGACACAATTCATTTGTCGTGTGCGGCCGCGGCGGGGGTTGATCTCTTTCTAACGGGAGACAAGGCGCTACTGAATCTCCATGTGGACGGGATCAAGTTTATTGCCGGGATCAACACCGATCTTCTTTGAGATTGCCGGAAAAACCGCCCCCCAAATTTCTTGCAACCTGTTGCGGTTCCTCCTGCGTATAGGCAGGATGAGAGCGGTATGGCGATTGCGAACGACGAGTTCCGCAGACTCATCGAAACGCACCAGCGCATGGTGTTCTCCATTGCGCTGCGCATTACCTGCGACTACGCTACCGCGGAAGAGGTTGCCCAGGATGTCTTTCTCGAACTGCACCGCAGCGGCGAACGGCTGGCCGGCGAAGACCACATTCGCTACTGGCTGCGCCGGGTGGCCACGCATCGCGCCATCGACGCGCTGCGCCGCCAGGCCCAGCGGCCCGAGGCGGACGCGGAGGAATGGGTCGAGGAGCAGCACGTCGGCGACACAGCCGTCAGCAGCGCCGGACTGCAGGCCCGGCTGGATGACCTGCTGCGCACGCTGCCGGAGCCGATGCGGGTCGCGGTGGTGCTGCGCTACCAGGAGGAGATGTTGCCGGACGAGATTGCGCGGGTGCTGGGCCAGTCGGTCGCATCCGTCAAGAGCCACTTGCACCGGGGTCTTACGCTTTTGCGCCGCAAAGCGGCCGTCACCATGAAGGAGTATGTCCGTGAATCAGCATGAAGAGTTGAACCAGCCCGAGGATTGGAACCAGCGTGACGAGTCGTTTGCCGAACTCGAGCAGCGTCTGGCGGAGACGCTGCGACGGGTCGACCCGCCAGTGGGATTCGCAGACCGCGTGATGGAGCACGCCGGGACTGCCAAGCCCATCCGAGGGAAAGTGGTGACGATGGCGCCGCGACGCGTGTGGGCGAGCGGAGCCATCGCGGCGGCGTTGGTGGTCGGAGCATTTGTTGGAGAGCAGACGCATCTGCGTCATGAGCGCGAAAAAGCAGAGCTGGCACAACGGCAATTTGATCTGGCGATGAAGATCACCGGCGACACGCTGGCGCACGTGCAGCAGCAGTTGCAACAGGCGGGCATAACCAGCGGCAACTAACAGGATTCCGGGAACGAAGGCGAACCCGCGCAAGAGGAAGAAGGAGAAAGCGATGACAAAGGCAGGTTGGATGGTCTTGGCAGTGGCAGCGGTTTGCGGTCCGGTGGTGATGGCACAGGACATGACAGGGCTGGACCAAAAACTGGCTGCCGACCAGGCGGTAATGGCGGCGAGGCTGCAGGCGGCAGAAGCGAGGATGATCGCGGAGCAGGGTCTTATGGAGGCGAGACAGGCAGAGTTCGCGACGAGGGAAGCGAGAATGACCGCCGACCGAATTGTGATGATGGCGGAGTTGGAGCCGCTGGAGCTTGGCATGGAATTGCAGACGGGCGGCAGCGTTGTGCGGGTAGGCCAGGTGAAGGACACCCTGTTTGCCGGCGCGGAGAAGTTTGCCCAGGGAGCGTCTGAGGTGACCGAGATCAATCTGGATCCGAGCACGATGAGCATGATCGGCCACGGGATGTTCACGCGCGATTCGCCGACTGGCCAACTCTCCAGCAAGCTGAACTTCATGGTCATCCACAGCTACCGGTATGACAAGCCGGGGATGTATAACATGGAGGACTTCGACGCCTACGCGAACAAGCTCACGGACGGGAGCTGGAATTGCTCGGTACACGTCCGCAGCAAGAGCGGCTCGACCGACATATGCTCTCGGACCGGCCCCGACCATGAGACCAACGAGATGGTGATCCTTGATGCCGAACCGCGCGAGATCACGCTGATCCACATGAGCGGCAAGATGTCGCTGAACGACTTGGTTCGGATGAGCGGCGAACAGCACTCGGTCCGGCTGCCGCAGGAGCCCATGACGCTTCCGGACTTAAAGCTGTACGTCAAGCCGCCTGCGCAGCCCGTCGCGCCCAAGAGTCCTGTGCCCGCTCCAAAACCCGGGAACGCTCCTTCGGATTCTCCGGTTGCTCCGCCTCAATAGTTCGCCTGCGGGTGGGCGGCTTGTCAGGTGAGGACGCGCAATGACGGCGTGGCGGCCCGGTCGTTTTCTTCGAAATAGCGGCGAATCTTTTCTGCCACGGCGGCGCTGACCACTGCGGTGAGCGCGTCTGAATTGGATTCGCTGGCCTGGCGGATTCCGCGGACGCTGCCGAAGTGCTCCAGCAGGCGTTGCCGGGTGCGCGGGCCGACGCCGGGGATTTGGTCCAGCTCGGAGTCGCGGTCGCGCATCTCGCGGCGCTTGCGGTGGTAGGTGACGGCGAAGCGGTGGCTCTCGTCGCGGATCATTTGCACCAGATGCAGCACGGGCGAGCGGCGGTCGAGCACGATGGGATCCGACTCCTGGCCATAGACGTAGATGACCTCCTCGCGTTTCGCAATCGACGCCAGAGCGGGCTGCTCCGGCGTTCCGGGCTGGATGCCGATCTCGGCCAGCGCCTCGGCCGCCGCGCTGAGCTGGCCCAGGCCGCCATCGATGAGGATGAGTGACGGCATCGTGTTCTTGTCGTCCAGTAGGCGCTTGTAACGGCGGCCGACGACCTCGCGCATGGAGGCGAAGTCGTCCACCCCGCTCACCGACTTCACCTGGAACTTGCGATAGTCCGCCTTGCGCATCGCGCCGTCTTCCCAGACCACCATGGAGGCGACCGTCTCCGCGCCCTGGATGTGGGAGATGTCGAAGCATTCGATGCGGCGGGGCAGTTCGTCGAGGGTGAGCGCGTCCTGCAGTGCTTCCTGGATGGCCTTGATGCTGGGCTGAAGGACGCGGAAACGCTGGTCGTACGACTGCTTGGCGTTCAGGCAAACGAGGTCGACCAGCGAGCGCTTCTCACCGCGCTGGGGAGCGAGGATTTCGATGCGATGGCCGGTGCGCTCGGTGAGAAGCTCGGCGAGGACTGTGCGGTCGGGGAAGTCGACGGGGACCAGCACGGTACGCGGCACGTAGCTCTGGTCGAGGTAAAGCTGCTTCAGCAGGGAAGCGAAGAAGGCGGCGGGGGAGAAGGAGTTGTCCGTTGTTCGTTGTTCGTTGTTCGTTGGTTCGGTGAGGACGGAATGCTCGTCGGCGATAGGGGAGTCGGCGTGGATCTCGGGGAAGGGACGGGTGGGGTCGGGATCGAGGCAGGGTACAACCTCTTCGGTTTCGCGTTGCGCGCACGGGTCGTCCGACGATGTTTCGTTGAGCGATTCGTCGATGAGGTCGGGCAAGTCTTCCCAGAAGAAGTCGCGGCGGTCGACGATCTTGCCGCCGCGCATGTGGAAGAGGTTCACCGCCAGCATGCCGTTCTCGTAGTGGAAGCCGAAGACGTCGGCGTCCTCGTTGTCGGCGGTGGCGATGCGCTGCTTGTCGTGCATCTGGTGGACGGTGATGATCTGGTCGCGCAGGCGGGCGGCGAGCTCGTACTGCTCGGCCGCGGCGGCCTCGGTCATGCGGGCGGTCAGGCGGGCTTCGAGTTCGCTGGGCTTGCCGTCGAGAAAAAGTTGCACGTCGCGGACGGTCTGCTTGTAGGCTTCGGGCGTGGTCAGGCCTTCGACGCAGGGGCCAAGGCAGCGCTTGATGTAGTACTGCAGGCAGGCGCGCGGGTGGTAGCGCGAGAGGTCGACCTTGCAGCTGGGAACAAGGAAGCTGCGGTGGATGAGATCGACCAGCCGGTGTGCGAGGTTGCCGGGGAAGTATGGGCCGAAGTAGGCGCTGCCGTCCTTGCGCAGGCGGCGGGTGACGAAGACCTTGGGATAGCGGTCGGCGAGGGTGAGCTTGATGTAGGGGTAGGTCTTGTCGTCGCGCAGCAGGATGTTGAAACGTGGCTTGCGCTGCTTGATGAGATTATTTTCGAGCGCCAGCGCCTCGTGCTCGTTTGCTACCGTAATGTAGTCCACGTCGACCGCCTCGCGCATCAGGGAGCCGGTCTTGGCATTGGCTTGCGACGCTTCGAGGAAGTAGGAGCGCACGCGTGCGCGGAGATTCTTCGCTTTGCCAACGTAGATCACCTCGCCCTCGGCGTTCTTGTAGAGGTAGCAGCCGGGCAGCGTGGGGAGGGTGCGGATTTTCGCGTGGAGGTCCATGCGGTGCGATTCTGCGATTCTGCGATTACAACGAGCGCTGAACAGGAGGCGCTCAGTTTGAGTTTAGTCGCGCGCAGAGTCGGCAGGTCAGCGAGTCAGCCGGCCGGTACGCCGGCATGGCAGCGTAAGTTTGACGCGGAACCGCGCAAATCTTACCTGCGCCAACCCGCAATCCGTCTCGCAATAGGGTCCTCTAATTCATACATGTATCTGAATTAGAACGGTTTACACGCAAGCCAAGGTATGGCACCGGGATTGCTGTGTTCAAGTTGTCAAAGCTTGGGCCAAATTGCTTTGCGCAGGAGAGTTCCCATCATGACCCTGAATCCCCGACTCACCCTTGCCTCTTACGGTAAAGCTTATGGCGTGACGATTCTAGCCAGCGCGATGGCGCTGCTGCTGACCACCGGCTGCTCGACCAAGAACTACGTGCGCTCGCAGACTGGGCCGTTGATTCAGCAGACCAACGAGCTCGACTCCAAGGCGGCGCAGGACCATAACAACATTACCGACACCGACCAGCGCGCGCAGGCAGGCATCGCCAGGGCCGACGCGGCCGCGTCAACAGCCGACCAGCACGCGCAGGCCGCGGGCCAGTCCGCTGACACGGCAACGCAATCCGCGCAGGATGCGGCCAATCGCGTCGATACGCTGACGGGCGTGGTGGCCAACCTGGACAACTACACGCAGCTCTCGGACGTGAGCGTGACCTTCGCTTTCGACAAGAGCGTGCTTACGGCAGACGACAAGGCGCAACTGGATCAGGTAGCGGCCTCACTGGATAAGACGCGCGGGTACATCCTGGCGTTGACCGGCGGAACGGACTCGGTCGGCGACGCGCAGTACAACTACGCGCTGAGCAACCGGCGCGCGGACGCGGTGGTCACCTACCTTGCGACCAAGTACAACATCCCGCCGCACAAGTTCTACCTGATCGGCATCGGCAAGGAAAATCCGGTAGCCGATAACAGCAGCCGCGAAGGACGCGCGGAGAACCGCCGCGTCGAGATCAAGCTGATGTCGAACATGACTCAGACCACCGCGAGCGAAGGTTCTCCATCGGGCGGGGAATAGTCCAGGGCCAAAAGGCATTTACCGTTCTGTTGGAATGGACGCGTCCAGCCTCGCTGGGCGCGTCGCTTTGTCTGCTGCAAAGCGCGTCTTGTCTTGTAAAGCGCGTGCGGGGGTAAAGTAGGTGTATGGAAGTGGAGACTGCCTTAACCGAACCGGCGGGAGAGCTGCGAACGGCAGAGGCTGCCGCGGCGCCGCTGGCTGAAGCGGTTGCGATTATGGCGCGGTTGCGCGCGCCGGGTGGATGCCCCTGGGACCGCGAACAAACCTTCGATTCAATCAAGCGGCATACGCTGGAGGAGACCTACGAGGTGTTCGATGCCATCGAGCGCCGGGCCTGGCCGGAGCTGAAGGATGAGCTGGGCGATCTGCTGCTGCAGGTTCTGTTCTATGCGCAGATGGCGGCGGAGGCGGGCTACTTCGACATTGGCGATGTGGCGGCGGCCCTGAACGCGAAGCTGGTGCGCCGGCATCCGCACGTATTTCCGGTTGAAGGGAAGCTGGCCGACGCAGCCGACGCTAACGCGGTGCTGCGCAATTGGGAGCAGATCAAGCGGACCGAAAAGATGGAGGCTGAGGCTACGCGAGCGGGCGATTCGGACGCGGCCTCAGGGCTGGACGACATTCCGCGCACTATGCCGGCGACGCTGGAGGCAGGGAAGCTTGGGTCGCGCGCGGCCAAGGTGGGCTTCGACTGGCCGAGCGCGGAGGGAATCTTCGCGAAACTCCAGGAAGAGATTGTCGAATTGAAGGCGGAGCTGGCGGACTCGGACACAGCGAGGCAGGCGCGCGTGAGCGAGGAGCTTGGCGATCTATTATTTACCGCCGTCAACCTGGCGCGGCACTTGAAGGTGGATGCGGAATCGGCGCTGCGCCTGGCGAACACGAAGTTTCGCGCCCGCTTCCGCGCGATGGAAGCGATGGCGGGAGGGTACGACGCGCTGGCTGGGCTGACACCGGAGCAACTGGACGCGCTTTGGAATCGCGCCAAGCGCGGGGACGTGGCGGGAACGGAGAGATCGGCGGCAAGTGAGCCGGACTCCACCGCGCCGGACGGGTTGGGCGCATGAGCGATACCAAACAGAGTGCCCGGACAACTGCTGATCCGGCTGTCCCATCTCAGGTTCGAGTTGCGCGGGTAAAGGCGCAGGCGGACTTCGAGCGCTGCGTCGAGGTGCAACTCGCAGTCTGGGGATACAGCGATGGCGATCTGATTCCCAAGCGCGTCTTCATCGTGGCCGACCGGATCGGCGGCCAGGTGATCGGCGCCTTCGACCGCGACGTGATGGTCGGCTTCGCGATGGCGCTACCTGGCTATCGTGCGGGCAAGCCGTACCTGCACTCGCACATGCTGGCGGTGCTGCCGGAGTATCGCAACGCCGGGCTAGGGCGGCGGCTGAAGTTGGCCCAGCGCGAGGATGCGCTCAGCCGCGGCTTCGACCTGATGGAGTGGACATTTGACCCCTTGGAGATCAAGAACGCGCATCTGAACATTGTGCGGCTGGGCGCAATTGCGAGGCGTTATATGCCTGATTTTTATGGACCCTCGACCTCGTTGCTGCAAGGCGGCCTGCCCACCGACCGGCTGGTTGCGGAGTGGTGGCTGCGGTCGAAGCGGGTTCGGCGCACGCTCGGCGAACTGGGCGAAGGCAGTGCGGACGCGGAGATTGACTCCGCACAAATTCTGGTGCAAGTGCCAGTCCCAGCGGCGGTGAGAGAGTGGAAACGAAACCCGGACCAGCGTAAGCTGGCTGAGCAACTCCAGACTCGCAATCGGCTCGCACTCGAATCCGCGTTCTCCAGCGGGCTGGGAATTACCGGTTACGAACGCAGCCCGCAGGGCGATGGCTGCTTTTTGCTCGGACCGGTGAGCGGGCTGGAAGAATCGGAAACGCAGGCCAGGAAATAGCATCCTACAGACGAGCACGACAGGACGAGACTACTTATGCTGACGATCGATGCAGTCCATTTGCGCGAGATCAACATGCCGCTCGCGTTTCCATTTGAGACAAGTTTTGGCCTCACCACCGCCCGTCGCATTCTGCTGGTCGAAATCGAGTCCGACGGCCTGACCGCCTGGGGCGAGTGCGTTGCCGGCGAGCATCCCTACTATTCCGAAGAGAGCATCGATACCGCCTGGTTCATCACCGAGACCGAGCTGGCGCCGCGGCTGGTTGGGCAGGAGTTGGTCGGCGGCGGAAGCTGTCCCGCCCTGTTCCGGCAGGTACGCGGAAACCGAATGGCCAAAGCCGCGCTGGAGAACGCGGTCTGGGACCTGGAAGCGCAGCGGAAGCGGGTATCGCTGGCAGAGCTTCTGGGCGGCGTGCGCAGCGTGATTCCGTGCGGCGTGTCCATCGGCATCCAGCCGTCGCCCGCGGCCCTGATGGAGAAGATTGCCGAGGCAGTCGAGGCCGGCTACCAGCGCGTCAAGCTGAAGTGCAAGCCAGGCTGGGACACCAGGATCTTCGAGCAGGTGCGCGCGCGCTGGCCCGACATCCGCCTGAGTTGCGACGCCAATTCAGCCTACCGCGTGGTCGACATCGATCACATCGCCGAATGGGACGAGTTCGACCTGATGATGATCGAGCAGCCGCTGTGGTACGACGATTTCTATTTCCACTCCATGCTGCAGAAGCGCCTGGAGACGCCCATCTGCCTGGACGAGTCCATCCGCACCCGGCGCGATGCGCTGGCGGCGATCGACATGGAATCGTGCCGGATCATCAATATCAAGGTCGGACGGGTGGGCGGATTCTCTGAAGCAATTGCCGTGCACAATGCGACCGCCGAGCGCGGCGTTCCCGTGTGGTGCGGCGGGATGCTGGAGACCGGCATCGGGCGCGCGCACAATATCGCGCTATCGTCGCTGGCGAACTTCTCCCTCCCCGGCGATGTGTCGGCTTCGAAGCGCTACTGGGTCGAGGACATCATCGAGCCGGAGGTGACCGTCAGCTCGGAGGGTGAGATTGTGGTGCCAGAGGGAATCGGCTCGGGCTTTGCTGTACGGCGCGATCGCATTGAGGCGCTGACCGTGCGCCGGCAAACCGTTCGTGCGGCGGCGCGAGTGATGGCGTAAGCACTCCTGCCACGGGCGCTCTCTCCGTTGGGTCGACCCAACCATTGCCATGCGGCTGGACCCGAATGCGGGCCTTGCCTTGCGGCTCTCTGACACGGCTTCGACCGGTCGAGACGCGGCGGAACCCTGCGCTCCAGGTGGACGCAGCGCAGTCACTTTTTCATAGCCTGGAGCGGGTTCGCCTTAGGCCCGTGCGAGGCTGGTCGAAAGCTGTGGTCAACCAAAAGTGGGCGATGTATACAGATTTTCATAGTCCTGCAACATAAGAATCAGGTGCTTATGTGACGGCGGACACAGACCCTGCCTTTTCTCCATTGCGAGAATGACTCAATCCTCAGGATTATTATTCGCGTAAGTTACTGATGTTTCTTGGGGACTGTCTGTTTGCCGTACCAATTAATTTGCGGGGTATTTGCTGGTCCCCCGATATCTGCAACTTTGGTATTACACGTGCCACTACATCTCTGACCGTTCTCATTTGGGCCGTTGCATTTCGTCGTTGATTTCGGCGCAAGCCGAAGCACTAATCAGTAGTTCGAGAGTTTTCCCAGGAGGGTTCTTAAATGGAAGCCGTACTTACCCCCAGCAGCACGTCGAGCAGGTTGGTTCGAGGATTCGTTGGTTTGATCGCTATGTTGGCACTTGGCCTCGGGCTGAGCGTGACCGCCAGGGCGCAGGCCACCAGCGGCAGCATTACCGGCACCGTGAAGGATCCCGCCGGAGCCCTCGTCGTCAAGGCCAATGTCGCGGTCACCAACGAAGATACGGGTGTCTCGGCGGTCGATCAGACAGGTGCTGCCGGCGACTATCACGTCTCCAACCTGCTTCCGGGTAAGTACGATGTCGTGGTTACCGCTACCGGCTTCCAGCCCTTCACACTCAGGGCAGTTGCGGTGGACCTCAATAAGACTGCTACAGCCGACATCAGCCTGAAGGTCGGCACCAGCGCCAGCGTCGAGGTTTCGGCCGAGGCGGGTGCGGTTCTGGACACCACCACGACCAACCTGACCACCACCTTCTCGAACGTCGAGCTCTCCGACCTGCCCACCGCCGCGATCGGTGGCGCCGGCCAGAGCGGTGTTCTCAACGTCTCCTTGCTCAGCCCCGGCGTCGCTTCCTCCGGAGGCCTGGGCATCGGCGTCGGTCCCTCCATCGGTGGCAATCGGCCCCGCGACAACAACTTCGAGATTGAGGGCATCGACAACAACAACAAGGCCGTCACTGGACCGCTGGTTTACGTTCCCAACGATGCCACCGGCGACTTTACCCTCATTACCAATCAGTTTTCGCCGGATTTCGGCCACTCGGCGGGCGGCCAGTTCAACACCACCGTCGTCTCCGGTACCAACACCTTCCACGGCCGCGTCTATGAGTACTTCCAGAACCGCAACCTGAACGCGGAGAGCGGAATCGCCGGCGGCAAGATCCCCAACCCGCCCTACGACAACAACCGCTATGGCGGACAGGTGGGCGGACCGGTATTCAAGGACCATCTCTTCTTCTTTGGCAGCCTGGAGCGCAACAAGATCGCCCAGCAGATCAGCGGCTACATCTGCACTCCGACCTCAGTCGGTATGACGAAACTCAACTCTCTGGCCTCCTCCTATGGCTTCAGCGCGACCAACTTGGCGCAGTTCACCGAGTACGTACAGCCGGCCAACTTCTTTGGCGCGGGGAGCGCAACCCTTGGTATCGACGCCGGCAGTGACAACGCCTGCGGCAGCCAGACGTCCGGGTATGAGTACCTACCCGTGACCAACGGGCTCACCGGCTCGAGCCAACTCACCACCAACATCCCGCTGGGCAACTACCTATACAGCGGCCCGGATGCGACTGGCTTTTACGCACTGACTACCAGCGTCGACTACACCATCAACAGCAAGGACCAGATCCGCGTGCGCTTCATCAAGGACTGGGAGAACGATACGGACTATGGAGCAGGCCAAAACCTTTTCCCGGAGTTTTACATTCCCCAGCCCTTCAAGTGGTACCTGTTTGCTCTCTCTGAGTACCACACCTTTACTCCTAATCTGACCAACGAGTTCCGGCTCGGGTTCAACCGCTACTCCAATTCCTTTGGCGAAGGCGGCTTCAGCTATCCCGGCCTGAGTGCGTTCCCGGAACTCAATTACTACGATATGGGCAACATGCAACTCGGCGTCGACGAAAACGCCCCGCAGTTCACCATCCAGAACCTCTACCAGGCCACCGATAACGTCTCCTACGTGAAGGGCAAGCACACCTTCAAGATAGGCTTTGACGGGCGCAAATACATCTCGCCCCAGGGCTTCACCCAACGCGCCCGCGGCGACTACGAGTGGAACGTTACCGACCAGTTCCTGCACGATCTCGCGCCGGATGATAACGGCTTTGCCGAGCGTTCGGCCGGCAGCCAGACCTACTACGGTGACCAGACCGCGCTCTACGGCTACGGCAACGACACCTGGCGGGTTGCTCCCAAGGTTACCGTCAACGTCGGCCTGCGCTATGAGTTCACCTCGGTTCCGGTGGGCGAGCGCGCTCAGCAGTTGAACATCAAGGCGTCCGTCCCCGGCATGGTCAGCTTCAATGCGCCGCAGCCTCAATACAAAAACTTTGCGCCCCGCTTAGGCATCTCCTGGGCCCCGGATGAAAAGACCTCCGTACGCGCCGGTCTCGGCTTCGCCTACGATGTTCTCTTCGACAACCTCGGAACCCTCTCGTTCCCGCCTCAGTACTCAGTTACGGAGGATGTCGGGGTCGCAGGCTACCCGGGCTTCCTCTCACCGAACTTCCTGAAGAACGGCGGACTGCCGGCACCCGCCGGCGCGGCGCCAATCGCCACCTTCGCTACCATTGCCGCGCAGCGTGCAGCCACGTCCGCGTATCTTCCCAACCAGGTTCTGCCCTACTCGGAGACCTGGACCCTCACCGTTCAGCACACCTTCGGCAACTATACTGCTGAGATTGGATACGTCGGAGATAAGGGCATCCATCTTCCCACGCAGGACCAGATCAACATTCAGCCCAGAGTTACCACCGCCAGTGTGGTTGGCACGCTCAATCCCACCGGCATCCTCGAGGTCGCAGGCAGCGCCGCCACCACGGTCGGCGCGGTCTCAGGAATTGCGAACGGAAACATCGTACCCACCTGGTTGAACCCCTCCGACGGCCTGGGGGGATTCACCAGCAAGATCACGTCCTACCAGCCTTACTCGTATTCCAATTACAACGGTCTGGACCTTAACGTGACCCGTCGTTTCCAGAAGGGTTTGCAGATGAACCTTTCGTACACCTATTCCAAGACCATGGACGACGCCACGGACGAAGTGTTCGCGACCGTCCTGACTCCGCGCCGCGAGCAGAACTCGCAATGCATCAAGTGCGACTACAGCCGCTCCGCCCTCGACCGCACCCATCGCATCACGCTGGAGGCGGTCTACGAAGTGCAGGCTTACAAGAGCTCCGACAACTTCCTGCTGAAGAATGGCGTCGGCAACTGGATTATCGCCCCCGTTTACACCTATGAGTCGCCGGAATACGCAACCGTCCTCTCCGGCGATAACGCGAACGAGAACGGGGACAGCGGCGCGGCGATCGACCGGGCCCTGATCAATCCTCGCGGTGTCAAGGGAACCCACACTGGGAGCGTCCCCATCGTCAATCCCGCTCTCCAGTCCTCTTGCTCGCTGACGGCAACCTCCGGCCCCACCGCCATCAGCAATTTGTATGCCGCGAACGGCAACTATAACGTCTGCCAGGATGACACCACCGGATACACGGCTGGGTCCCTCTCGACGGCTGGTATCTTCACCCCGTCGAACGCATACTACGTCCAGGCCAATGTCGGCACGTTGCCGAACGGCCAGCGCAACACGCTGCCGATCCGGCCCATCAATAACATCGATGTCTCCTTGTATAAGCGCTTCACGTTTATGGAACGCTATAACCTGGAGTTCGGTCTCCAGGCCTATAACGTTGCCAATCACCCGCAGTACATTCCCGGTACCGTGGACAACGTGAACAACCCCAGCTTCACCTCGAGTTACGCCTTCCAGACGGTCACCAATGCCTTCTTCAATCGTCCGGACAAGGAGTTCCTCAACAACGCACGTACCATGCAGCTCTCGGGCAAGTTCAACTTCTAGCCCACGCTGCACACTACGCATCAAAAAAGAGACCGCTTCGGCGGTCTCTTTTCTTGTGCAATGCATTCTATTGTTGACACGCGCTTCGCTCAGCCCAGGTCCGCGCCTTTGGCTTCGGGACCAAGCGCGGTGACGCCGGCAACCACGATGGCCACAACCACCACCGTGCCCGAGAGCGCGACATTCAGTGCGCCGCCGTTGTGGTGGTCGGCATAGGTTTGCTGGAAGATCTGGTTGCGCGACGAGAGCAGGTTCCCGAGCTGGTAAGCGAACCCCGGAAGCACGGCGCGGACCGGTGCGGGCGAGAGTTCGTTGAGGTGGGCGGGGATAATGCCCCAGGCCCCTTGCACCATGAACTGGATCAGGAATCCTCCCGCGGCAAGCATCACGGCCGAGTGCGACCATGCCCACAGCGGGACCATGGGAATGGCCAGCAAGGATACGAGCACGATGGTCCGACGGCGGCCGAACTTCTCTGAGAGGGCCCCGCAGCACACTCCGCCCAGCAGCGCTCCGAAGTTGCTGAAGGCGGCGATCAGGCCGGTGTGCGATGGGCTTTGGTGCATGTCGTGTTGCAGGAAGGTAGGGTAGAGGTCCTGGGTGCCGTGGCTGAACGAGGTGAACGCGCTCATCAGCAGGATGAGGAAGAGAAAGATCGGAAGATAGCCAAACCAGACTTTGAGTTCAACGCGGGGGAGCACCTGTGCGGCAGCAGAACCGTGGCCGCGGCGGGCTGTGAGCCATGCCGGCGACTCTTCGACCCGGTAGTTCAGATAGAAGGCAAGCAGCGCGGGCAGCGCCCCGATCATGAACAGGACGCGCCAGTTGGCGAGCATTCCAGTGCCGTGCAGGTGGGAGAACAGGGTAGCGAAGAGCAGGGCGGCCAGCAAGTTGCCGCAGACGTAGCCCTCCTGCAGCAGGCCGGAGAAGAAGCCGCGATTCTGCGCGGGCAGGCTCTCCAGGGCCAGGGCGGCGCCGACGCCCCAGACTCCTCCCATGGCGATGCCGAACAGCGCGCGGCACACCAGGAAGCTGTGCAGCGTGGGAGCCAGCGCCGAGGCTAGTTCGAAGGCAGAGAAGGCGACGACATTGACGATCAGCGTGGGCCGGCGGCCGAGCTTTTCGGCCATCGCGCCGAACAGGAACGCGCCCACCGGACGCATGGCGAGGGTCCAGAAGATGGCCTCTTCCACCTGCTTGCGGCTGGAGTGAAAGCCGGCGGCGATGGCGGTAAGGCAGAAAGTGAGCAGGAAAAAATCAAACGCGTCGAGCGTCCAGCCCAGGAAGCAGGCGGAGAAGGTATTGCGCTGGACTGAAGTGAGAGCGCGAAAGTGGCCGGCAAAAGACATTGCCGAATGCTACCATCCTGGCGCTGCGGTACCGGATGCTGCCTGGGCTACATCTTCGCGCGCAGCGGCGTATCCTCAGCTACCGGAGGCAGCGGCATCGCTTCGGGCTCCTGCATATAGGTCTTCAGCAGTTGGTGGTGCAGGCAATAGAGCGCAAGCTCCAGCCGGTCGGAGACGCCCAGCTTGTCGTACACCTTGCGCAGGTAGTTCTTGATGACCTGTTCGGTGGTGCCGATCTGGTACGCGATCTCCTTGTTGCGCATGCCGCGCGTGATGCAGCTGATGATGGCCAGCTCCTTTTTTGAGAGCTTGGGCTGCACCCGCGGGTTGGTCAGCGAACTCGCCTGCGAGCGGTAGGCCTCGATCACCCAGCTGATGGACTGGTTGTCGATCCAGGTTTCGCCGTCGGCAATCTTGCGCACGCACTTGATCAGCAGGTCAGGGGAGATCGACCGGGGCACGACGCCGCGCACGCCGCGACGGTAAAGTTCGACGATGTTGGCTTCGTCGGCCTCCACTACCTGGACGATAAGCTTTGCATCCGGAGAGCGCCGCACCAGGTCGGGGATCGCGTCGATGGTGCCGGCAATAAGCTGGCCTTCGAGCACGACCACGTCGGTCGGATAGCGTTGCAGTGCGGCGTGCAGATTGGCCAGGCTCTCGGCCTGCGCCACTACGCGGATATCGTCTTCCAGCGCGAACACCTTCTTTATGCCGACGCGGTAGATCGCCTGGGAATCGGCGAGGATCACGCGAATTCCCGTGTTTCCAGCGGACTGCCCGTGGCCGTTGTTGAAGCCCTGATCCGAGTTGAATGTTAACGTCATGGTTAGGCCTTGAGATAGTACTCGTCGATTACAACAGCCGCCATCGATTCATCTTCCGAATGCTGATGGCGAACGACCCGTCCTATGCAATGGACGGAAACATCAGTGGCCGAGCCCATCACTTCCGACGGCATATCCATGGTGAACTCGATGCTGCTGCCAATCCTTGGCAGGTTGGCAGCCACGAACAGCAGCCCGTTGGAAGAGACGTCTTTGGTGGTAGCCTCGATCGTCCCGTCCTCCGTCTTCAGATGAAGCGCAAGTCGCAGCGGAAATCGGACGGCGGTGCGGACGGCAACCCTTTCACCAGGTTTCTGCCATACCGTCAAGATTCCTCCTTTGAGAACCTTTTGCAGCGCTCCAGTTGGAGTCTCTTGGTTACCAAAGTTTACGCTACACGAACGATTGTGACACCCATTTCCTCAGGCAGCGATGGCACATTAGTTGCATATAGGTACACTTTTGCGGGAAAAGGTAACCATGGCCGGACCGGCGACGAAACCGCCTTTCCCTGGCTGGATTTGCCCTGTCCTGGCTGCGGCCGGTACGGCGCGGTTGGACTCGTTTCAGGGTGCCGGGTGGGCCGCCAGGAAGGTCTCGATCTCCTGCATCTCGTCCTTGGAGAGGCGGAACTTGGCGGCCGGCCAAACCCCCTCCACCTGTTCCGGGCTGCGGCCGCCCACGATGGCAGCGGTGATGGCGGGGTTGGCCAGGGTCCACGCAATCGCAATGACGCCAGCCGGGACACCGTGGCGTGCGCCAATCTGCTTCAGGAAGTCGGCGATGGCCAGGTTGCGGCTGAACTGAGGCTCCTGGTAGTTCTTGGCGTTGCGGCGGAAGTCGTCGGGCGGCAGGTTGGCGAAGCGCTCCTTCGACATGGCCCCGGTCAGCAACCCGGAGTGCATGGGCGCGTAGCTGATAACGCCGATCCTGTGATCCAGGCAATAGGGCAGGGTCTCGGCCTCGACCGCACGGTTGATCATCGAGTAGGGCGGTTGCAGCGAAGTGATCGGCGCAATCTCCCTGCAACGCTCCATCTGCGCGACCGAAAAATTCGACACGCCGATGTGGCGCACCTTGCCTTCGCGCTTCAGGGCGGCCATGGTGCTCCAGCCTTCTTCAATGTCCTTATCCTCCACCGGCCAGTGGACCTGGTAGAGATCGATGCGTTCGACCTGAAGCCGGCGCAGGCTGTCCTCGACCTCGCGGCGAATCTCCAGCAGGGTGCGCTTGATCTCGCCCTTCTCGCTCCAGACCATCCCGCTCTTGGTGAAGATAAAGGGCTTGACGTGGGACCCCTTGACCGCCTTGCCGACGACTTCTTCAGAGTGGCCAAGACCGTAGATCGCGGCGGTATCGATCCAGTTCACGCCCAGATCGATGGCCTTGTGGATCGCCGCGATGGAGGCGTTATCGTCCTGGGGGCCCCACGACATCGCCCAGTTGCCGCCGCCCACAGCCCACGCGCCGAAACCGATCGGCGTGAGCCACATATCCGAAGTGCCAAGTTGACTGATCTTCATAACGGTTCGATGCTGCCCAATGCTCAATCGTGCGCTGCTATCTATTTTGTAACACGCGGGTTACATCGTACAGCGTTTTGGCTACATCTTGCCAATCTTCTCCGGCTTCCGCGTTGTGACTTAAGTCCTATTCTGCGGTGTTCTGCGTTGGTTAGTGTGGAGAGTGGAAGGATGTCATGTCGACCGATTCACCTGGAGAACAACATCCTGTTCCCACGGGCAATCGCGTTGGAGGCAGAGGCTGCCGTGACCAGCGTTTAGCAACGGTTGTCGATGGGATGGAACGCTAGCTGTCGAGGGTGAACAGCCCGTTGCGCATGATCTCCTCTTCGCCGTCGGCATCGCCAAGCCAGATGCTGAAGTCGAGGCCGACCACGTCGAGATGGGTGGAGGACTTCCAGGGCGCGCCAGTCTGGGCGCCGTAGGGGTCGCCAAAGGCGAGGTGCATGCCGGGCATTTTTTCGTCCTGCAGGATGTTGCCGATCACGCGCTCGACACCGATGTTGGTGCCGATGGCGATCTCGCCGACGCGGTCGGAGTTGGCGTCGGTGTGGGTGTAGGTCCAGAAGTCGCGCTCCAGGTCCTTGTTGGCGCAGCGGACGCGGACGATGCGATTGCCTTCGATGTCGATGGTCAGCGGATTGGCGCGCAGGACGCCGTAGCGTTTGCACAGGAAATCGCCGGCGACGCCATCGACCACGAATACGCCGTTGACCTCGCCGGGCGCGGTAAAGCACTCTCCGCCGGGCAGGTTGCCCCAGTGCCCGGGGCTGATGATGCCGGAGGTCTTGAACCAGCGGTGCGCAGGCGCCAGTTGCGCGTGGATGTCGGTGCCGGCGGGGGTGGTGGCGCGGATGTAGGTGGCGGCGCGGAGGCGCTCCAGCACGGCCTGCGAGAGGCGGTCGATCTCGTTGAAGTCTGCGCGCATGCCCTGGGTCATGATCTCGCCGGTGATGTTGACCATGTGGGCGTGGCGCATACGGCGGCGATTGACGACGTCGGTCATCTGCATGCGCGAGTGGGTCTCGTTGGGCTGGGCTTCGACGGCGAAGATCGAGGCGTGCGAGCTCTCCATGTCATCCAGCACCAGCGCGGGCATGGCAGCGATCGGGCGGGGCGCAAGCGCCTCCAGGACGAAGGCGTTCCACGCGCAGCCGATGCGGTCGAGTTCTGCGACGATCGACGCGGCGATCTGCATGCACGCCTCGTCGGTGATGAGCGTGACCTTCTCGGCGGGCCCGATGTGCAGGCAGGTGGTGACGGCGTTGCGCGCGCCTGCGGAGTACTCGGGCGGGAAGGGCACCAGGCGGAGATCGAAGATAGGCTCGCACACCGCCTGGAGTACGGCGGGCGGCGCTTGCTGGGACGCGGCTCGAATGCGAGCCTCGGCTCCAGCTTCAGGTCGCGATCCGGCAGGATTTGGGTCAGCCGTAGTCTTCATGTCGTCATACTACGTTAACGCGAGGGTTTCGTGCGCGCGGAGGAAATACGTCCACTCTGTGATTAAGCGACTAGTGCGCGACCATCAATCTATGCTTACGATGCTGCGCAGATAACAGCTAGCCTGACGTGGTTTTCTTCCCCCGCGAGATCTCGAGGCCGGCGTTCAGATTAATCGTTTTGACCGGGCTGTCACTAGGTCATTACCCTGCTCGTGCGATAGTCTCTTATTGTCTGTATGACTGATACGACATCAGCAGAAGCGGCATCCACCGGCACGCTGCCAGGCAGTGCAGGCAAGCCGGCCACGCGCCGGAAGGCCGTAAAGCCTCCCTCCAGGGAGCCCGCGAAGAAGGCAGCAAAGAAGGGTGCGCCCGATAGGGAAAGCCTCTTCCTTGGCCGCGACGAGTCGTGGATGCTCTTCAACAATCGGGTGCTCGAAGAGGCAGAGGACGCCAGCAATCCGCTGCTGGAGCGGGTGAAGTACCTGGCCATCACGGCGAGCAATCTGGACGAGTTCATCGAGATACGCGTGGCCAGCCTGCTGCAGCACATTGAGGACGGATTCAACGCGCCCCAGCGCCCCGACGAAGGCGGGCAGACGCCGCAGCAGCGGCTGGACCGGCTCAGCGTGGTGATGCACGAGTTCGTTGAGGCGCAGTATGCCTGCTGGAACGATCAGTTGCGGCCCGCGCTGCGCGCGCAGAACATCCATCTGCTGAACTGGCGCGACCTCGACGACCGCGCGCGCGCCTATGCGCTCGATTTCTACGAGACCCAGGTCGACCCGCTGCTGACCCCGGTGACGATCGATCCGTCGCATCCCTTCCCGCGCGTGCTCAACAAGGCCCTGTGCATTGCGCTGCTGCTGCGGTCCAAGCGCAGCGGCAGGTCGGGACCCAGGCCTCCCGCCGCGCTGGGCGTGGTCACCGTGCCGCGCGCCGTGCCGCGCCTGATTGCGCTTCCTCCCAGCGCAGAGGGACGCAGCGACTTCATCATGCTGCACAAGCTCATCGAGTCGCAGGTGGAGCGCATGTTTCGCGGGTACGAGGTGCTCTCGCGGGCGCCCTTCCGGGTTACCCGCAACAGCAATCTATACCTCCAGGAGGAGGAGTCGCGCAGCGTGCTGGAGAGCGTGCGGGCCGAGCTGCACAACCGGCGCAAGGGCGACGCCGTGCGCATGGAGATCGAGAACAGCGCGCCGGAAGAGATCGTCGAGCGGCTGCGCACCAACTTCGAGCTCGATCCGGTGCAGGTCTTCCGCACCAAGGGGCCGGTGAACCTTCTGCGCCTGATGAATCTCTACAGCGAGGTTGCGCGCCCCGAGCTCAAGTTCCCCGGCTTCAAGGGACGCAAGGTCCACCTCTCGCCCAAGTCGGCGAACCTGTTTGACGAGTTGCGGACGAAAGACATCCTGCTGCACCACCCGTTCGATTCCTACGCGACGGTGGAGGATTTCATCGAGTCGGCGTCGGTCGATCCGGCCGTGGTCTCCATGGAGCAGACGCTGTATCGCACCAGCGAGGACTCGCCGCTGTTTACGGCGCTGACTGAAGCTGCGCAAACCAAGGAAGTGACGGTGGTGGTCGAGTTGATGGCGCGCTTCGACGAAGCCTCGAATATCCGCTGGGCGCGCGAGATGGAGGATGCCGGCGTGGGTGTCTACCACGGCATCCTCGGCCTGAAGACCCACTGCAAGCTGGCACTGATGGTGCGCCGCGATCCCGATGGAAAGGTGCGGCGATACGCGCACCTGGGCACGGGCAACTACAACTCCGTGACCGCGCGCTTCTACACCGACGTCAGTCTGCTGACGTCGCGGCCGGAGATCACCTCCGCGGCGCAGGCGGTCTTCCGCTACCTGACGGCGAAGGCCGAGTCCGAGAGCTATGCCCCGCTGCTGGTGGCGCCGCTCAACCTGGCGCCAGGCATCCTGCAACTGATTGCACGCGAGCGCGACCACGCCCGGGCGGGCAAGCCGGCGGCAATTGTGGCCAAGATGAATGCGCTGCTCGACCAGGCGACCATCGAAGCCTTGTACGAAGCGTCGCAGGCAGGGGTGGAGATCGACCTTATCGTGCGCGGCATCTGCACGCTGCGGCCGGGGGTAAAGGGCGTCAGCGAGCGCATCCGCGTGCGTTCGATTGTGAGCCGCTACCTCGAACACAGCCGCATCTTCAGCTTCGCCAACGGCGGCCATCCCGAGGTCTACTGCGGCAGTGCCGACTGGATGGCGCGCAACCTGTTCGAGCGCTGCGAAGTGATGTTCCCGGTCGACGATCCCGCGCTGTCGGCGCGTCTGCGCGACGAGATTCTGGGGGCCTATCTGAAGGACAACGTCAAGGCGCGCCTGCTCCAGCCCGATGGCAGCTACGTGCGCGCGCGCAGGGCCGGCCCGGCCTTTAGCGCCCAGGACCACCTCATGGAGATCGCCATGGCCGACCGTATCGACTCGCAATAAACGCCTCCGCCCGACACAACAAAGCCCTGGGTGCCGCAAGGTCAACCAGGGCTTTGTACGTTCTGGATCCGCGCTAATTGATAATGTAGGTCACCACCTGGCTCTGGGTTATCACCTGATTGCCGGAGGTGTAGGTTGCAACCACGGTGACATAGTAGTCGCCGACATACGGGTTCGAGTTGCCGCCGCTCGGTGGTCCGGCCTGGCTGCTGCCGCCGCATCCCGTTGCGCCGCCAACCAGGGCAACCGCCAGCGCTACCAGCAGCAGCCCGCCCAGGCGGCGTCTGCGGCGCGGCAACGTCAGCAGCAGCAGGGACGCGATCGTCACTCCCGAGCCCGTGGCGTACCATCGCTCGCCGGCGGTGGGCGTTCTGCCCGGATTGCGCTGCGCCAGCATCGTGCCCGGGTCGAACTTGCCGGGCGCGTTGGGAATGCGTAGATCCGCCGTGATGCCGGACAGCGTGAGTGAGGTGGTCACTGCGGCTGAAGAGCTGATCGTAATCGTTGCCGGGTTGAAGGTCACCGTGGGGGCATAGCCGCTGGTGGAGCTGACCGTCGACGTAAAGGTCACCTGGCCGGTAAAGCCGTTGGCCGGCGTGGCGCTGATGGTGACGGCTGGGATGGCGCCGCCCGCCGCCACCGTCACGGACGAAGTCGTGGTGGAGAGAGAGAAGGTGGGGCAGTTGTTGGTCGACACCTGCACTTCAACCGGAGTGACCACCACCGAGCCGTTGGACGAGTACCCTGTTCCTCCGGTCTCATCGACCTCCCCTGCGTCGAGCGATGGTCCCTTGGAGCCCTGGTAGTTCACATCTCCCGAGTAGGAGGCCTGCATGACGCTCTGGCCGAGGGCGGAGCAACTCGTGACCCACGAGTAGCTCGCGGTCGCCGTGGTGCCGTTCCCCAACGCTGCGACGTTCACCGGGCTGCCCAGGGCGGCGTTGTTCGCCAGGAACTGCACGTTGCCGGTCGGGGTGCCCGCTGCGCCGGTCACCGTGGCTGTCAGTGTCACCGTGGCGCCCGCAGTCACAGTAGCTGGAGTGGCCGTAAGGGTGGTGGCCGAGGTGTTGCCTCCGAGCGATCCGCTGCCGAGTGCTGTCACCTTGGTCCAGTCGGTCGCCAGGTTGCTGACATTCACGCTGCCCCAGCCGCTGGCGAGGTCGTAGCCCGCGACCGCGTTGAATCCGGTGGATCCTCCATTGCCGCAGTTCGGCGTGCCTGCATTGCAGGGCATTGCATTGCTTCCCGTGGTGATGTCGTTGAACACAGACGTCTTATAGGTGCTGTTCCCCAGGGCGTACAGGGTTGGGTTGATGTTGCCGAGCCTGGAGTTCAGCTTCTGCTCGATGAGAGCCAGCATTCCGCCGAAGATCTGGGAGTCGAACGATGTGCCTCCTTCGACGTCCAAGTTGGTGGCGGAATTGCGGAACCCGCTGCCGCTGGTGCAGTAGTCGCCTGCGGCAACATCATGGCAGAAGAGAAAGGGGTCGTGGTTGGGGTCCGCGGCCAGCGCGATGTCAGGCACGTCCCGCGAAGCATCCGTCGGGGTTATTCCCACCTGCCACGTAGGTTTGGTGAAAAACGCGCTGGGTCCGCCTCCGCCTCCGCCGAAATCGATACCGGTGACCGCATCGTTCCATACTGTCTCGGGGATATAGGAGAGCGCGGAGGAGATCACGTCGGAGCCGGATGTTCCCGCCCAGTACTGGGTCGCGGCCCAGGTGGTTCCAGAGCCGGTAGCTTCGGCATCGCCGTTAAACTGGGTGCCCCCCATGCTGGTCACGTAGGGCGAACTGCCGGGAAAATCGACTGCATCGCCTTCGATAGCGAATCCCAAATCCGGGGCGGCGCCACTGTCGCAGTCGGTTGCGCCCGAGTCGCCGGCCGCCGCCATGATGGTCTGCCCCTGAGAATTGGCCTGTTTGAAGAGGGCGTTCGCGACCAGCAGGTCCGTCGAACCCCAGGCTGCCTCGCAGTTGCCGTAGCTGGTGGTGATAATCGAGGCCGGAAGGGTGGTGCTATTGTCGATTATGTAGGTCATCGAGTCCCCGCCGGACGGGCCGGGCAGGGGATTGGGGGCATTCACAAAGTCGATGGTCGCTGCAGGAGCCATCGCTCCCGACCACTCCACATCCACGGTGGACTCGATCAGATCGCTCGAGTTTGGATAGCAGCCATTGCAGGTTAGCGCAGGGCCCGGGTCCGTGCCATACGCATGGATGGTGGTGGGAAGGTTGGACGTGCTCAGACCGGCTGCGCTGCGGAAGGCAATGACGTCCGCGTTGCCGGCGTTCAGGTCCACAGCGCCTACTACCGCAATGGTTTCGCCGGTGCCGTTGATCGGGGTGGCGGCGTTCAGCAGCGGACTCGAGTTGTAGATGGTGTAAACGTCTCCCGGCGCCAGGAAATGGTTTCCCGATGCGGACGAGGTAAACTCCGGCTTCGCAGCGCTGGCCCGAATCCGTGGCTTCAGCCGAAAGTCGTGCAGTCCGGTGACAGCCTGAACCACGCCCGCAAAGGCGCTCGGTACCTGCACGTTGGTGACATTGGCGAAATGCATTTCGCCGTTCACTGAAAGGCTGCGAATGCTGGTCCCAAAGGCCGCCTGGGCCTGCGCTACGGTGCCATTGAAGAGCACAAACGTCCCGCCATTGGCAACATTGGTGACGGTGAAGCCCTGGCTCGTCAGCCACGCCGTAACTTTGGCAATGTCGGCGCTGGAGAGGCCGAACTGCGCCCCATACTGGGCCGTCGTCAGCCACTGGTGATAGCGCGGCGAGGCCGGATTCTGCTGGTCGGCCAGAAGCTGGTCGAGCGCCGCCTCCTGCGCAGGCGTCATGCTGAACCGGATCGACATCCCCAGCTTGGTCTCCGCCGGCGCGGGACCCAGGTCCATCGCCGACCGCACCAGGGGATGAACCGACGCGGAGATCGCGACTTGGCTGGAGTTGGATACCTCAGCGGTAATTCGGTTCTGGGCTGCGCCCGAGGCAGCCGAAACGCCAATTCCGGCGAGTACAACGACGTAGAAAGCTGACCTGAGAAGAAGCCGGGGGACGGTGGTGCAAGCCATGGATCGATCCTGTGTTCCAAAGAGGTTAGGGCCAATGTTGGGCTGCAACCCGCAGCGCAGCCGGACAACGGAAACCGTCTGACGACAAAGACGAAGGTTCCCGGTATCTGGCTTACAAGCTTAGACCAACCAGCCAACAAAAGGTTGCGGTAGGAGCTAGA